>ENA-ORXI01001520-ORXI01001520.1-sediment-metagenome-genome-assembly--contig:-NODE-1520-length-17813-cov-6.279826_pt1 | contig 17813 bp, 18 predicted proteins | sample MGYA00237861_ERZ511468 | MGnify/ENA primary metagenome ERZ511468 (study PRJEB26299, sample SAMN06266213) | sediment metagenome | isolation source: Hudson Canyon methane seep mesocosm | place...
ACTGTAATATCAACTGCAAACTCTCCCAAAGCCATTAGTTTACAAGAATTTTCTTTTCCAAAAAATTCTGCAGTTGTTATTGGAAGTGAAGGGCATGGCGTTGCAAAAGAAATTTTTGAATTGTCAGATTCTCTTTTAAAGATTGACATCAATGAAGAAGTGACAAGTTTAAATGCTTCAATTGCAGCATCTATAATTTTGTATCAATTGAAATCTTAAGAATAAAAAAGTCTTGAAAAAAATAGGGTTGTCTCCTTTCTCTTATTATTCTATACCTTTTGAGTTTATTTTTTTATTTAAATTCTAACCAAACACTCTCATATAGGTCAAAATACAATCATAAATATTTTGACTTAAATCAAGACACTTTTTGTCCTATTTAATTATAATTTATACATTGTTTGAAAATTAAAAATATAAGGGAAAAAGATGAGACGGTTTTCACGATTTTTTAAAGATGAATTTTATATCGAATTGGGATTGGCTTTTGTATTGTTTGTATTGGCAATATATCTTGATAAACTTATGGAGTTTATTATTTACATGTTGTACTTTATTATATTTTTAGAAATTGTTCGTGCTATTATTAATTATATAAGAGAACAAAGAGTTGTCTTAGCACTTTTAGTTGATGCATTTATCATCTTATCCTTAAGAGAACTTATTGTAAATGTTGTAAAAATTAACAAAGAGAATATTGATTCGTTTGATACATTGTTTTCAAGTAGTATCAATTTTAACATTTTAATTATCTCAGGAGTAATACTTTTTTTATTGCTTGTACGGTATTTGTCTGTTAAAACATCTCAAAAATATTTATTAGATCAAGGCAGTAAAAAAAAGTAAATAAAAATTATTCATTGAAATATCTTGAAAATTTAGAAAAGAATAAGTAATATGAATTTATAATACATCAAAATAAAAAAGGATAATAATGTTAAAATTTTTACCAACAGTAATAGGGTGTTTAGGACTTATAACAACTTCAGTCATGGCTGATAAGACACTAAAAACAAATGAGGACAAAATAGGGTATACCATTGGGGTTCAAATGGGAAAACAACTATTAATGAGTAAAGAAGATGTTAATGTGGATGCATTAACGCTTGGTATCAAAGATGTTTTTTCAAATACTAAACCAAAATTAACGCAAGGGCAAATGCGTCAATCCATGAGTCTTTATCAAGATAATAATCAAAAGAAAATCGTTGCAATGATGAAAAAAGTCAAAGCAAAAGGTCTTAAATTTTTAGAAGAAAACAAAAAGAAAAAGGGTGTTGTTACTCTTAAAAGTGGACTTCAGTATAAAGTATTGAAAAAAGGATCAGGAACAGTTTTCCCAAAAGCCACTGATACAGTTAAAACGCATTACCATGGAACATTAATTGATGGGACGGTATTTGACAGTTCTGTTGAGCGTGGACAACCTGTAAGTTTCCCAGTAAATAGAGTGATTGCAGGATGGACAGAAGCGTTACAAAAAATGAAAGTTGGAGACAAATGGCAATTGGTTATTCCTTCAGATTTAGCTTATGGGGAGCGAGGAACGCCTCCTAAAATTGGCCCAGGTGCAACTTTGGTATTTGATGTTGAGTTATTAGCTATTAATTAAATTTAAATAAATCAATACATAGGGATTTTCTTTTTAATGCCAATTAAAGAGTAACCCTATGTCTTATTAAGATATTTTGATATAAAATAAATCAAACAAACTACAAAGGGTGACTATGAGTTGGGAAGATTTACTGCATCAAAAAAAAGAGTTTAACGAGCAAGATTTAAAAGCGCTGATGTTTGAAATTATTGAATCAAGCAATGAAGAAACTTTAGAACAATTTTGTTTGGAATATAAAGCTCTGATTCTTAAAAATTTTCACAGTTGGAAAAATGTGCCAATACACTTACGTTCAAATCACAACGATGTCTCACAGTATGCAAATGGATTGATTTTAATAGCAAATATATTTGAATCACAAGGGGATTCCACCTTACTTGATATTCTTGAAGATAAAAATAACAGCAACAATCCATTGTTAAATTGGGAAAATATATTTGAAAAAGCAGACAATTGTAAGAGCTCAGGTGAATACTCACAAGCCATAACAATTCTTGAGAAATTAGCTGTTGATATGAATAACAGTAAAGGCAGTGCAGTAATAAACTATTTGCCAATGGTTCATGGAGCATTGGGAGAGAACTATTTTAGAAGTGGACAATACGAGTTGGCATATGATATAACCCATTTAGCATTGCAAGAGTGTCAAAAAAGTGGTGATTCCGAGGGATTTATATCATACGGTGGAAACCTATGTGAAATATGTAATAAACTCAATAAGTTCACTGAAGCCAGAAACTGGATTATTATTGCGACAAACGTTATGATACAAGTGGGTCAAATACAAGAAGCTGTTCAACTTAGAGAGTTGTATGAGATTACGCCAACGACAGAATTAATTACTTTGGACTAAATTTAGGGGATTATTTATAAAAAGGTAATTTTAGCATACTCAATATTGATACTGTTTTATTTTCATCTTGTAAATCTTTTAATCCTATAATCATATTGGTATAAGAATCTTTTGGAACTGGTGTATAGGACTTGAATACTCTATCCCAAAGTGAGAGATTAAATCCATAATTGCTGTTTAACTCTTTTTTATAAATAGAATGATGAATTCTATGCATATCAGGGGTTACTATAATATATCGAAGTATTGCATCTATACGTTTGGGTAAGTTTATATTTGAGTGGTTAAATACAGCCAAGGTACTTAAAATAATTTCAAAAATTAACACTGCAATTACTGGGGCTCCTAAAATAAATATAAAGCCAATTTTGATAAACATAGATATGATAATTTCTATGGGATGAAACCTAAAACCAGTAGTTAAATCGTAATCCATATCGCTGTGATGTACTTTATGAAATTTCCAAAAAAAGTCAATGGTATGAAAGAGCCTGTGTTGAATATATATGATTAAATCTAAAATAATAATACACAGTACTATGGTGAGAAACGTTGAAATTTCAAAGTAATTAAATAATCCAAGATTATTATCTTGAGTAAAAAAACCGATTCCAATGGCGGCAGTGGGGAACAAAACTCTTAAAATCAATGTATTTAAAAATACCAAAGATATGTTATTTATCCATCTTTTATATTTACAAAGCAGTAATTGTCTTTTGGGGATAATATATTCTAAAACAGTCATGACAAAAAATATACCTAAAAAAAATACCAGTCGGATATTGGCTTCATTTTCAAGTATAAATTTTTGTAACTCTTGCATTATTGGTTTTCGTCGTCTGCTTTCATCTTTTCTAAATCATTTAAAAGAGCAGACGCAATTTCTTCTGTCATGCTCCCATTATCTATGTTTGAGATTGCTTCATCAAAATATGCTTTTACATCTTGCATATATTTCAATTCATCTTTTGTTTCACTGTCGTTTTTATTTTCTTCAATTAATTCTTCTAAGTCTTCTATCGTTTCTTGAACTTCAGGCAGAACACCTTCTTTTAAGATTTCTTCTAATTCTTTAATTTTACTCAAAATATCTCCTTATTTTTTATAATTATAACTTAATCTAACTAAGTTAATAAGCCAATTTGTTTTTTATGTCATTATTATATATTAATAATATTTTCTTAAAGAGCAATAAGTAAATACGTACTATAATTTCTAAACAATAAGTAAACAAAATTTTTATATCATATATGAATATTTACAAGAGGAGTAAAAATGAAAAAGATATTAATTGTCTTTCTTTTGAGTCTGGGGTCTTTATTTGCACTTGAAGATGTAACTACGCAAAACTTTGATCAAAAGATCAGTAATAAAAATGTCATTGTAGATTTTTATGCAACTTGGTGAACCACTTGCGAGGCTTTAGGTCAAAGCTTAACAAAATTTAATGCAAGTAAAAAACAAGATGTAGAAATTTATAAAGTAGATATTGAAGCGCAACCTGAGCTTGCGAAGAGATATAATGTGCGAGCAGTACCAACACTGATATATATGAAAAATACAAAAGTAGTATTAAGAGATTTTGGGTATAAAAGTGTTAACGAAATTAAAAGTGATGTGGATAAATATTTTAAATAGTCATTTTATAAAAAGAAGGATAATCACTTCTTTTTATAAAGATAAATAGTTTATTTGTTTTTTTTAAAATTTTCGTCAAGATAATCATGAGTTAAACAGTGGTCGCATTTCATAATATCATTGTAATCAATTGTTTTTAAGTTGATTTCTTTGAATGAATCTTTAATTAAAGCAATGACTTCTTCATCAGCAGAATAAACGATTGATTTTGCATCAATGTTTCCTGCTACAATTTTATTTGTACTGTCTGTGATTTTTTTTAAATTTGTTTCCCAGTAGCTTATTAAATCAACATTATCTTCTAATGCTTCGAATTTTTCATCCCAGTTTAGACACAGTTCTGGTAAAAGTCCACATGTTTTTCTATCATCAAAATCTATTGTAATCCCTTGTAATTGCATACGTATCTCCTTATTTATTAAAACTTTATAATATAAATACTTAAAGAATTACTTATAAATTATTAATATATTAAAATTTAAAATTTAAAATTAGATATTGGAAGTTTGGTTACATATAATTTTATTTGTTATAATTTATTAAAGATGGGTTAAGGATAAATTATGACTCTAGCATTAACTGGTTCAAGTGGATTTGTCGGCAGTTTCTTAAAAGAATATTTCAGAACAAAAGGTTATAAAATAATTTCAGTAACCAGAGATGATTTTAATAACATCAATAGTCTAAATGAAAAAATATCTCAAGCTGATATTATTATAAATCTTGTGGGTGCCAATATTATCCAAAGGTGGACAGACGAATATAAAAAAATACTTTACAACAGTAGAATAGACAATACAAAAAAAATAGTAGAAGCCATAAACAGCAACAATAAAAAACAAACTTTACTCTCAACGTCAGCTGTAGGTATTTACAGTGATAATGAACCCAACAATGAAGAAGAATTTAAATATGGGAATACTTTTTTAACCAAAATTTGTAAAGATTGGGAAGATGAAGCACAAAAAGCAAATGCGAGAGTATTGATTTGTAGATTTGGTGTAGTCCTAGGAAATGGTGGAGCTTTAAAAAAGATGCTGTTACCTTTTAAATTAGGGTTGGGAGGAAGAATTGGTGATGGGAAACAATCTTTTTCCTATATTCATATTTGTGATTTAGCAAGAGCATATGATTATCTAATCCAAAATGATATGCTAAGAGGAGTATTTAATTTTTGTTCACCCCATTCCACTACAAATGAAATATATACCCAAGTTCTCTCTCATACACTTAACAGACCAGCCATTTTTCCTCTGCCGGTTTTTGTACTAAAAGTTGCTTTTGGTGAGGGTTCAACGGTATTAACCAATGGTCAAAATGTTTATCCTAAAAAATTATTAGACAATGGTTTTAAATTTAAGTTTGAATATATAGAGGAAGTAATGGCTGATTTGTTAAAATAAATTAGCTATTTGCACTGATTGTTATACATTATTAATTAAATATTAAGAATAGTAATTATATATAAATATTAAGTTAAATTTATATAAAATACACAAATATTAGTTTTATATAAGGATAATAGTGCTTAGTGCTTTAATAGTAGATGACTCTTCAACCATGAGAAAAATGTTAGCGGGATTGTTAACCGATATGAATTATAAAATAGCTGGTACTGCTTCATCAGGAGCAGAGGGTATTGAGTTATATGAAAAGTATAAGCCAGACTTTGTAACCATGGATGTGAATATGCCAGGAATGTCTGGCGTTGATGCTTTAAAAGTTATAAGAGATACCAATAAAGATGCAAATATATTGATGCTGAGTTCCAGGGGCGATGATAAGGTTGTTGTTGATTCTATAAAATATGGTGCAAAAGGGTATATCTTAAAACCTCTTAATAGAGACAAAATAAACCAAGCCATCACTAATATCTTCCCAAGTGAAATTAAAACAAAAATAAAAACTAAAAATGAAGATGAAAATCAGAATATCCAAGATTATGAAAGTTCAATAAAAGATTCACTTACAAATTTATATACCGTACAATATATGCATCATACCATGCAACATTTAATCGAAATGCATGACAGAAATGCTGAGTTTTGTATTGGATTACTAATCGTTCGTATTAACAATCTGGAGGTTATTTCAGAGGAATTTGGACACATGCAAAAAGATATTATCTTGCTTCAAGTTGCTGATGAAATACAAGAAACCATTAGAACAACTGACTTTCCAATAAAACTGACTAATAATGAATTTGGTATATTTATTTTAGGTGAGGCTACTAAAGATATTGATACTCTGGCCATTAGATTAAAAGAAAGTATTGAAGACATACAAAACAGTGCTGCAATAGGCAATACCTCTTTAGAAGTAAGCATTGGTATGGCACTTCATCAAAAAGAAGAAAAACTTATTCCTTTTTTAGAGAGAACCGATAAAGCAGTATTAAAAGCCACTAAAGAAATTGATTCTAGAATATACATGTCAAAATAATGAGTTGCTCATAAATTTTACTTATTATTAAAATTATTCCAAATTATATGAATAATAATATTTATATATATTTAATTTCAAAAAATAAACTTTTTTAAATAATTTAAAATGTATAATTAACAAGAATTACAATTTAAAGTGATTAAATTGTGATTACGCATAGTAACTGACTGTTAAAATATATTTAATAGGATTTGAAATGAATGGATTAGATGAAGAGTTTTTAAAGAATGTAGTCATTTTATATGTCGAAGATGAAGTGGGTGCGAGACAAGAAATTTCTGAATTGTTTGAAGGGATTTTTAAAGAAGTCTTAACCGCGCCAGACGGTAAAGAAGCCTTACAGTTATATGAAAAATCTGTAGCCAATAATAAATGCATTGATATTATTGTAAGTGATATTAATATGCCTAAGATGAATGGAATTGAACTCTTAGAAAGTATACGTAAGCACTCTGCAGAGTTACCCTTTATATTCACAACAGCTTATTCAGACTCTCCAAACTTATTAAACGCAATAAAATACAAAGTAACCAGTTATGTTTTAAAACCCATAGATATTCCTACTTTAATCTTAGAGATACAAGAATATACCAAAAAATTACATGAAAATAGAAAATTCCAAAATGAAAAAGAAGAGCTAAGCAGATATTTGGAGAGTATTGATAAAGTTGCTATTGTTTTAAAATCAGATAAGGAACATAACTTAACGTATGCAAATAAAGCATTTTATGAGATTACAAAATTTGCCCATGAAGACGTTATTGGGAAAAAATATGATGATATTTGTCACAGCGATGTGTCTAGTGATATCCTAAAACAGATGTGGGATGAAGCAAATAAAGGCAATTTTTGGAAAGGAAAATTAAAGTCTAAAACCAAAGATAATATGGCATTTTATGTAAATACCACAACGTTTCCGATATATGATGAAGACAACAAGAATATAGTTGAATTTTACCATATCAGTTTTTCTATAACTGAAGATGAGTTAGAAAAAAGAGATTTTAAGAAACAAGTCATAACCAATGTTCAAGATAGCAGAAGACAAAATGATGTAGCACGAAAAATGATTGATGAATTAAAATCACAATTAAATAAATATAAACATATGGATTTGGTATATGAAACCTTAGCGAAAGAACAAAAGAAAAGTAAAGAGTATTTAAGTCAACTTAAATATTATGCAAGAAAAATTGAAGGAATGGAAGAAGATTAATCTTAACCAAATAATTACTTCTAATGAACCTATAACTCACTATGTCGTATAATGCGGAATCAATCAATGTATAAAAATAAATATAAAAGAACAATATGATACAACTCACAAATATATCAAAAAATTTTGGAACAACAGAACTGTTCAGTGAATTAAACTTTAGACTAAATCACGGCAATCGAGTAGGATTAGTTGGTAGAAATGGTAGTGGAAAATCTACATTATTCAAATTAATATTAGATGAAGAAAGCCCTGATAGTGGTGAAATTACTATTCCTAAGGGATACAAAATTGGTGCTTTAAAACAACATCTTGAGTTCAGTGAACCAACACTTCGTGAGGAAACAGCACTATCTTTAAGTGAAGATGATAAGTTCAGTATTTATAAAGTAGAAAAAATCTTATTTGGATTGGGATTTACGCAAGAAGATTTAGAGAAAAACCCATTGTCTTTTTCAGGTGGTTTTCAAATCAGGATTAATCTTGCAAAGCTTCTTATCACTGAGCCCAATCTTTTACTTTTAGATGAGCCCACAAACTACCTTGATATTTTATCACTTAGATGGCTAAAAGCATTTTTAAGATCATTTGATGGAGAAGTTATACTTATTACGCATGATAGAGATTTTATGGACAGTATATCAACACATACTATGGGTATTGTTCGAAAATCATTGAGTCTGATTCCTGGGAATACTCATAAATTTTATGAACAGTTAAAATCCAATGATGAACATTATGAAAAACAAAAAATTGCACAAGACAAAAAGAGAAAAGAATTAGAAGAATTTATTGCAAAGAACAAAACGAGAGCCTCAACTGCTGCACTTGCACAATCTAAAATAAAACAACTTGAAAAAATGGATGATATGGATGATATTAAATTTGATAATACATTAAAATTTGATTTCAAATTTAAAGATACCCCGGCAAAAGTTTTATTGGATGTCCAAGACATAACTTTTGGGTACACAGCAGACAATATCTTATTTAAAGACATTTCTTTTACCTTAAAAAAGGGCGAGACCTTAGGAATAATTGGGAAAAATGGTAAAGGTAAATCAACACTGCTTAACACCATTTCAAAAGAGTTGAAAGCACATGAGGGAACAATTGATTTTCATGGAACAACTTCATTTGGACATTTTGGACAAACGAATATTGCACACTTGAATCCTAATAATACAGTTATGGATGAAATTTATGTTGGAAATCCTAAATTAGCAGAATCTACAGTACGAAATATTTGTGGTTCTATGATGTTCAGTGATGACAATGCTAAGAAAAAAATATCATTGCTTTCTGGTGGTGAAAAAAGTCGTGTTATGTTAGGCCAAATATTAGCACGTGATGTTAATCTTCTTTTTCTCGATGAGCCAACAAATCACCTTGATATGGATTCAATTGATGCATTAACGCAAGCAATTAAAAATTTTGATGGTTCATGTATTATTGTAACTCACAGTGAAGAATTATTAAGACAAGTCTGTGATAGGCTTATCATATTTGCAAAAGATGAAGCACAATATTTTGATGGTAATTATGATGATTTCTTAGAAAAAATTGGTTGGGAAGAAGAGGAAATTGAACAAAAAACGAAAGCTGCACCCAAAGTCAATAAAAAAGAGAATAAAAAACTGCGAAGTGCACTTATCACTGAACGAAATAAGCTCACCTCTCCTTTAAGAAAAGAAGTAGAGTCTTTAGAGTCTTCGATTATGGAAATTGAGGATTTAATTGAGGCAAATCAACATGAACTTATTCAAGTTTCAAATGGCGGAGATAACAGCAGATTAATTGAACTTTCTACATTAATATCAAAACAAGAAAAAGAAGTTGAAGATAAGTTTGAACTTTTAGAAGTGTCTCAAACTTCATTAGATGAAATTACACATGAATATGAAGAAAAATTAAAAGATTTATAAATGAATGAAACAGATATCAGCAAAATTGATCAAGATGTTATTGATAACTTTGAATATTTTCAAAACGTAAGACGACATATACATGCACATCCAGAAGTAGGGCCCGAACAACCTGACACCGTTGATTTTATCAAAGAACAATTTAAAGGTATGGTTGATATTGTAATCCTTGAAGCCCAGGCAAAAGCGGGAGTTGTTATAGATATTATTTGTAAAGGCGATGGACCAATTATAGGTTTTAGAGCAGATATGGATGCTCTTGATATTATGGAGTCAAGTTGCGATACGCACTTTCCTCATCTGAATAATTTTTGCTCAAAATTTGAAAATAAGATGCATGCTTGCGGACATGATATGCACACAGCAACGCTAATTGGATTTGGTAAAATTATGTATGAGCATAGAAAAAATCTTAAAGGAAAAATCAGATTACTGTTCCAGCCAGGTGAAGAAGGACATGGAGGTGCTGCACATATGATTGGTGCTGGTTTCCTAGAAGGGGTTCAAAATGTGTTTGCTTTACACAATTGGCCTAATATGCAACTGGGACAAATAGGTTTAAAAAAGGGACCCTTTTTTGCTTCAATAGATCACTTCAAAGTAAAAATCAATGGAATAGGTGGCCATGGAGCAGCGCCTGAAAAAGCCAGTGATCAAATACTTGCAATGAGTAGAATAATAAATGATCTTCAAGCTGTTATTTCTAGAAGAATTAGTGGGTTAGAACAAGCTGTATTATCGGTATGTTATGCAAATGCAGGCTCACCTTCGGCATTAAATGTTTTACCTCAAAGTGCAACTTTTGGTGGAAGTATCAGAACGTTTAATGCTTCAACTCAAGACAAAATAGAAGAAGAGTTTAAAAGAGTTTGCCAAAACAGTGCGTTAAGTATTCATCCTTCATGTAGGGTTGAAATAGAGTATACAAGAGAGTATCCACAAACAGTAAATGATGAATCACTATGTTGCGAAGTTGAAAAGGTTTTTTCACAATTTATAAAAAAAGAGAATCTTTTCTCCAATTATACTCCAACCTTAGGTGCTGAGGATTTTTCATTTATGTTAGAAAAAACGCCTGGCGTTATTTTTTTAGTGGGAGGTACTGCTCCTGAAAAATTAAATCAAGATACGGTTTTTTTACATAATCCCTCTTTTGATGTTGATGAGAAAGCAATGCTTTTTGGAGTACAAGCATTTAAAAGCTTAGCTTTTAACTTTCTTTCTTAAAATTTAAAGTGACATCTAAATCATTTAAACGAATAAAAAAGAGTTTTACACTAAACTAACAATATAAAATTTACTGTGCAAAGGGTGTTTATGGAAAATATACTCAACTACATAAAAATCAATGAAAATATCTCAACTTCAGGTCAACCAACACAAGAACAATTTGAATTAATTTCAAAATGTGGTTATGAAGTTGTTATTAATCTTGCTTTACATGATGCTTCAAATGCAATAGAAGATGAGAACAAAGTTGTCGCGAACTTAAAAATGGCATACCTTCATATTCCTGTTATCTTTGATAATCCAACACCTGAACAACTGAAACTTTTTTTGGATATTTTATCTGCAAATAAAAATAGAAAAGTTTGGGTACATTGTGCATTAAACTATAGAGTCAGTGCATTTATGTATGTCTTTCATAAATATTATCTGAAAACACCATTTGATGAAATTGACTTGTCTTTATTGGAACAGTGGCAACCTGGTAAAGAATGGCAAGATATTCTGAAAGTTAAAATAGAAGATTTATAACAGTTAATAATACTTGACTAATCTAATTGTATATGACTCTTTTAGACATTATTCGATAAACTGTCAATTATTAAATAATCTGGATATATATTGAAATTACGAACAAAAACAGCACGATTTACGAATCCTTTGTACTTAGAAAGTGGAAGGATTTTAGAACCATATGAAATCACATACGAGACATATGGTGAATTAAATGACGATAAAAGTAATGTAATAATAGTACCTCATGCCCTAACAGGAAATCATCATGCAGCAGGTCGATATGGAAATGAAGCTAAGCCTGGATGGTGGGACAAATTTATTGGTGATGGAAAAACTCTTGATACCACTAAATATTTTGTTATAAGTACCAATAATATTGGTTCTTGTTTTGGTTCAACTGGACCTCAAAGCCCAAATTACCCAAGTAATGAACCTTTTAGATTAAACTTTCCCGTTCTAACCATCAGTGATATTGTTAAAGCACAACGTATACTTTTTGATTCACTTGGTATTCATCACGTTCGAGCTATTATTGGGGGATCATTGGGTGGAATGCAAGCAATTTGTTATGCTATTGAGTATCCAAGATTTGCAGATATAGTTATACCAATGGCAACGACAGCGTACACAAGACCATGGGCAATTGCTATAAATAAAATGGGAATAGAAGCTATTCGGCATGACCCTGCGTTTAAAGATGGGCATTATGATGTTGATGATATAAAAGATAATGGAATGGTTGGACTTGCTGTTGGAAGAATGGCAGGACATTTGAGTTTTTTAAATGAAGCATCAATGAGAGAAAAGTTTGGACGAAATTATACCGAGTCTGATGGATTATATGAATTGTTTGGACGATTTGAAGTTGAGCGATATTTAGAATATAATGGATATAACTTTTCTAAAAATTTTGATCCTTTATCTTATTTGTATGCCGTTAAAACGATGAATATTTTTAATGCAGCACGTGGCAGTGATACTTTAGAAGAAGCACTTGCTAAAATAAAATGTGAATTCCATTTGATTAGTTTTAAAGGTGATGTTCTGTTTTTCCCTGAGGAAATGCACGAAATACATGAAGTAATGTGTAGTCTTGGTAAAAGCAGTCATTGCAGTTACTTAGAAGTTGATAGTGATCTTGGGCATGATGCTTTTTTAATAGAAATTGATAAGTTTTCAGATCATGTTTTAAAAATCTTAGGAGATAAATAATGAGTGAAGAATTAGAAAAAAAACCAAATTTTGAAGAAAAAATAGAAGAAGCCAAAAATCATTTGGAAAAATTGATTAATCCTGAAATTACTCTAAGTAACAGTGTTGAAGAGTATAAAAAAGGTATGAATGAACTTGAACTGGCTCAAAAATTATTAGATGAAGCAAAATTGGATTTTAAAGAGTTAAATAAGGAAGATTTATAAAGATTATTTGGATAACATATAATTATTATAATTTATATAAATAGCTGGAGAAAAAATGTTAGAATATTTTAATAGACAAATTAAACTTTGGGGTGAAGAAACACAATTATCTCTACAAAATAAAAAAGTAGCGATAATTGGTTCTGGTGGATTAGGTTGTACTGTTGCAATTGCTTTAGGAGCGAGCGGTATTGGTGAGTTTGCTTTTGTAGATTTTGATGAAGTGGGTGTTCATAATATTCACAGACAAATTGGTTTTAAAACAGGAGATGATGGAAAATATAAATCTGAAGTTTTAAAAGAACTGATTGAAGCTCGATGTCCATTTACCAAAGTTACTGCATATGTTGAAGATTTTGATACGTTTGCTGCACGTAATTTAGAGTATGATTTAATCATTGATGCAACAGATAACCTTCCAACTCGTGCTTCTATTAACTCATTTGCTAAAAAAACAAATCATCCTTGGATTTATGGAAGTGTTGAAGAATTCCATGGTCAAGTATGTTTCTTCCAAGATGCATCATATGAGGCTGTTTTTCAAATTAATGACAGAAAACCAAATGGAATAGCTTGTCCAATAGTTATGCATATAGGTTCATTACAAGCCAATCTAGCACTGCGACATTTAGCTGGATTAAAAGTTAAAAAAGATTATTTATACTATTTATGTTTTGATGATGAGGGTGAATTAGTCACTCAAAAATTCAAATTACCTACAAACTAAAACGTACTGGAGGTTATCCTCTGGTCACGTTTTAAACTTCATTGATATTTATTTGATTTCTTCCACTGTTTTTAGATTTATATAAAGCTTCATCTGCACTGTCATATATTTGGCTGATACTGAAAATATTGTTATTTTGATTAACATAAGCAATTCCCATTGATATAGTTATATGTCCACGACCGTCGTTATTTTCATGTTCTACATTTAATCTTTCTATGTTATATTTAATTGTTTTTGCAAATCCTTTGGCTTTATCAACTGTCATATCGGATAAAATGATTCCAAATTCTTCTCCTCCAATTCTAAAGGCATAATCATTTGGACGTTTTAATGAGCTTTTTAATGATTGTGCCACTTTAATAAGTGCTTCATCTCCTAATATATGCCCATAAGTATCGTTGTATTTTTTAAAATTATCAATATCACAGATCATAACTATCAAGGAGGTTTTAATCCTTTTAGATTGATTTAATTGTTGTTCAAAAATGATATCAAAGTATCTTCTGTTAAATAACAGTGTCATACCATCTGTGATTGATTGTTCTTTTAATATTATGTTTGAATTATTTATGGTTGCTATTAAATCGTTGTTTTTTCTATAATAGTTGAAGAAATTATAGAAAATAAATAAAACAGATAAAACTCCAAATCCAATAATTAAATTGATTATGTTTGTTTTATGGTTACGCCTTTGTTTAAGAACATTTTTTAGAACTTTTGAATTCAGATTATAAAGAGCAATCATTGAGTTTATATTTTCAGTGAAAAATTCATAAATAGTTTCAGAATCACTGAGCATAATATTTTCTTTGAAATTGGCATTAATAAAATTTAAAAGTTTATCTTTTGATGAGATAGTATTTTTATATTGGTTGTTTAAATTGTCGTTATGAATATTATTTAATTTGAATATTTTAGTCATGTTATAATTTAGTGCCTGAGATAAATCATTGATTTTACTCATTCTTGTACTTAAGTCAGCAAATTCCTTTTTAGTAATTACTTTATTTCCCTGCGCAGTTAATAAGGCTCTGAGTTGCCCATTAAACTCGATTAATCGTGGCAGTTGTATTATAATGGTATCCATTAAAAGAAAACTCTTTTTGTTTGAATCAAGTATCAAATTTGAATGAAGTGCAATATCTTTGTGTATCTCAAATGACTTTTCATTTATTTTTGAATAGTTTAAAAAAACTTCATTTTTTGTAAAATTATGTTGTGCTTCAAAAAGTTGTAAAATAGAAGAAAGATAGTTATATATTGTTTTATGTGCCAAGTGATTTTTATCATTTGGTTCAAGAAATTTCCGAAGTTTTTTGATTTTTTTCTTTGTTTCATAAATATATTGTTTTTTTTCTAAAGCATATTTTTGAGAGGTATGAGGCATACTAATAATTCCACGTAATCTTTGCAAATGTATAACAATAGAGTGAATTTCATTGACTTTTTTTAACCCAAGTATTTCATGTTTCGTAAAAATAATTTCATCATTGATATATTTTGTGGCAAATCCAAACATCAATATAATAAAAGTAATAGGTAGAAATACAGATATCAAATAATATTTAATACTAATTTTTTCAATCATATAATTTCATTTTTAGGTTTACCGATGTAATACCCTTGAGCATAATCTATTCCAATTTCTTCAAGTATATTAAGAATATCTTGGGATTCAACATACTCTGCTATTGTTTTAATATTTAATCTTTTGGAAAAATCAACAATACCTTGTACAATCTCTTTAGAGCTTTGATTGGTGGTGATATTTTTAATTAATGATGCATCAATTTTTAAATAATCAACATCAAGTTCAAGGATATGAGAAAAATTTGAATACCCACTTCCAAAATCATCTATTGCAATTTTACATCCAAATTTTTTAATATCTCTTATAAAATTTTTCATGACTTTAAAGTTTTCAATTTCTTCACTTTCAAGTATTTCAAATACAATTCTTTCACAGTTTTCAAATTGAGACAATTCTTGTTTTATAAAATCCGTTGTGTTCTTATTCAAAACATCAATAATAGAAATATTAATAGAGAATTCAAATTCTTTGTTTTTAAAATAATCAAATGATTTTAAAATTATTGATTGAGTAACGCTTGGGTAAAGCTTTGATTTTTTTGCAATATTTAAAAAATGATAAGGAGCGTAAACCTTATCGCTAAATACTATTCTTGCAAGTGATTCATATTTTTCAATTTTTGATTTTTTAATGTTATAAATAGGCTGATAATAAGGAACAATACAATCATTCCTTATGGCTTCTTTTAGCATCTTTACACCGTTGATATTGTTTTGAACATCATTCATTGTGTTGATGTCGTCACTGTATATAAAAAGACGCTTTCCTTTTTGTTTTGCCCTTTGTAGTGCCATGTCTGCAGAGATAAACAGATTGTCTTTTTCTAATGATATTCCGCCACTGATTGAAATATGTATTTTGTTATCTTCTATGATATATTCTTTTGCAGAAATAATTTCTATGATGTAATGAATTTGTTCTTCAAATTCATCACTGCCCATATCTTTAACCAATATTGCAAATTCATCTGCATGGAGTTTGTAGACAATAGAGTTTGAATCATTTGATAATTTTTTTATTGTCTTAGATATACTGATTAATAATGCATCAGCAATTTTATGTCCATAGAAATCATTTATCTCTTTAAACCCATCTATATTAAGTAAACATAAATAGAGTTTTTTATTGCTTTTGTTAATATCTTCAAATAATTTATAACGATTATTTAATTTTGTTAATCTATCAGTGATTAGATTCTTTTTAATGCTGTTTTTACTGTTAACCAATTCTGTAATGTCTTTTCTTGTGGCAATAAATTCAGTGATTTCATTCTTCTCATTTAATACAGGTACAATTGTCATTTTAGTAATAAAAGCTTTTTTATTTTTAGTGATACCATTCATGGTTCCCGACCATATTTTTTTACTTAAAATTGTTTCCCATAAATCTTTATAAAAAGCATTGCTGGTATTTTCATGTTTTATAACTGCATGTGTTTTACCTAGTAGTTCTTTTTTTGTATATCCCGTGATATTACAAAATTCATTATTAACATAAGTTATGATTCCATCTGGGTCAGTTTTACTGATTATTGATGATTGGTCTAATGCTTTGGCATAACTTTCTAAAAAGCTGTTTTGTTTTAATAGTTTTTCTGTTTTTTCTTTAATAGTACTTCTTAAAAAAGTATTTATTTGTTTGAACTTTTTTAATAAATATATAATGAATATAAAAAGTAAAAAGAATATTCCAAAATCATAAAAAACTGAATATATAAAATCTTTAAAAAAATATTCTTTCAAATTCTCTTTTGGAATTTTAATACTAACTATTCCTCTAACATCACCAACTTTATAATCATATGCTTTGTCATATTTTTTAGATATAAATTTTGGGGCATCATCTCTTTTTCCATGACATTTTAGACATTTTGGTTCAATCAGTAAAGGATAAGCATATTGATAATATTCAATCTTGTCAGAAAAGTAGTCTTTGGTAGATTTGTTACTTTTAAAATGATTGATTGCCTCAAGTTCATCTTTATTGGCAATATTTTTTTCATTTCTGGCCCGATCTGATACGGTTTTTACTGTAATATTTAATTTGTTATTTTTTGAAAATAAATCTGAAATTATTTCAGCACTATATGCTGGAAGAGCAGGGAGTGTTTTTTCATTTAAATTGATGGTGTGATTTAAAAATAGGTTTTGATAATAGTTTCTATTGACAATAAAAAATTCATTAAGAACTTGAGCTTCATTTTTAGCAAAAGATTCTTCTTGTTGTTTGATGTCATAATAGGCATACGTCATTCTTATGGAAGCCATTATGAAGAAGATCAAAGGTATTATAAAAAAGATTTTCTCTTGAATAAAATTATTGTTTGATTTCATGCCAATATTATAAGAATATAATACTTATATTTTACTTGTTTTTTTTAATAAAAGTCTAAAATATTAGAATTTTATTACAAAAATAATTTTCCATTATCTAACCGAATATTAAGACCTTTTTAGATAATATATCCAAATTTTATAAAATCAATTATCGGGGAATTTAATGCCAAAAAGAGAAGATATCAAATCTATTTTACTAATAGGGTCTGGGCCTATTATCATTGGACAAGCGTGTGAGTTTGACTATTCTGGTACACAAGCTACAAAAACGTTAAAAGAGTTGGGATACCGAGTTGTTCTTAT
>ENA-ORXI01001521-ORXI01001521.1-sediment-metagenome-genome-assembly--contig:-NODE-1521-length-17798-cov-3.266802_pt1 | contig 17798 bp, 16 predicted proteins | sample MGYA00237861_ERZ511468 | MGnify/ENA primary metagenome ERZ511468 (study PRJEB26299, sample SAMN06266213) | sediment metagenome | isolation source: Hudson Canyon methane seep mesocosm | place...
GATATGAGAAGGAGGCGTTTCATTTATGAAAAAATACTCAGTAAAGACACATCAATTAAAGAATCATCATGTAAACTTTTCGCAGCTTTTGCTTAACCTCAGCTACACCTTTCCATCCATTTGGAAAAACAAAACTATCCCCTGCTTTTACTTCGGTGACTTGTCCCGATTCTGAAGTAAGCACCCAATGTCCTTCTAATATATGACAAAACTCAGTCACTTCAAGTTCCAACTCCAATTTACCTGGCTCACACTCCCAAGTCCCTGAGATTAAATTTCCTTCCTCAAAAAAACAACTATCAGTTTGCTTTGGCATAGAACCAATAGCTTCGCCAAATGATTCTGTTAAAACTAAATCGTCTTTTGAGGAACATTGATGCTGTGCTTTTATTTCGGGCATTAAAATTCTCCTGTAATTTATTTATTCTAAAGTATTCTATCTTGTTTTTTATCTAAGATTCTTAACGTTCAAAGCTCTGGCGGATCTTCATCATATTGGACAGAATCATCATTTATTTCATGCCATGGTGCTTTTGAGCCGACAAAAATATGGTATGCCTCTGGATGAGTTGGGTTTCCATTGATAGCTCCCATAGAAAGATAAAGAATCTCAGGATAATTCTCGAGGCTGACGAGAATATTTGAACCGCAGTTACCACAAAATACACGCTCATGGGTATCGGATGAGGAATATATTTTGATATCTTCTTCACCTGATAGATATTGAAATTTATCGGTTTCAACGCTAGCAAAAGTTGCGTAGGCTGCACCATGCAGACGCCTGCATTGTGAGCAATGACAATGAGAAAAGTCCAAAATTTCACAATCTGCCTCATATGAAATGCGATTACATTCGCAATGTCCTTGTATCATTTAGTTCTCCTGTTTAATTTTTTTTATGTCAATCATATGGTCTAGTTCTTGCGGCTCCACTACACCCGAAAGCTGAGCCATTGTTAGAAAAAGCACACTGGTCTGAACCTAATTTTAATTGGTCAATCCGCTTTGAAAGTTTACCGTTTTCATTATAGTATTTCCAAATACCTACAGGTCTTCCATCATCATATTTCTCGATAGCTTGTAACTCTCCATTCTCGAAATAGAATTTCCATGTTCCCTGCTTGTTGTCATTCTTAAGCTCGCCTGTGAGATAAGTGTTTCCATTAGGATAGTTGATTTGAAACTCACCGTCAGTTGGTAAATCATTGGCAAAGACATTAAATGTCAGTAGCCCAATTAAACCTAATAATCTAGACATTTTCATATTTCTTTCCCAAAGTTGTTCTTACAACTCTGTGACTATATTTTTAAGATCTTTCATACCTAAATCCTAACAAATCTGTCAAAATTCACAAAGATTGAGTTTTAAGACACCCGCCTTTTAGTTATCTTCTGATATGATTATTAGGTTATGAAAAAAATATTCATAATTCTAATCGTAGTGTTATCCACTCAGTACTCCTTAAATTTATATGCAGAATGCATTGGAGGCGATTGTGTCAATGGACAAGGCACTTTGAAATCTCCCGATGGATTCAAGTACGTTGGTAAGTGGAAAAATGGCAAGCCACATGGACAAGGTACTATGACATTTCCCAATGGGGAAAAATATGTTGGTGAGCTCAAGGAAGGCGAGCCACATGGACAAGGCACTTTTACATCTCCCGATGGAGAACAATATGTTGATGGGGAGAAGGACCACCGGAAGCATAAAGGCAGTATGACTACTATGACTTACACGCTTGTTGGACTTAAATATGTCGGTGGGTGGAAAAATGGTAAACCACATGGACAAGGTATTTATACTTATGCTGATGGCACCTCTAAGACAGGTATATGGAGAAACGGTGAACCTATTAGTGATGCCTGTAAAGAAAAGGGATTGGGTCTTAATACTAAAGCCTATGGAAAGTGCATTCTTAAGTTGATAGATTAACAAGCTTTGTCGAGAGTCACAAAAGTTGGTGTTCTAAGACACCCGCCTTTTGGACATCCTTTTTTTAAAGCCTGATTTTTTAAATGGTTTTTTCTTTTTACTGCTTAATTGCTTTTTTTGATTTTTATTTTTCTCTTGTTTTTTAGAAGATTTTCTTTTTCTTCTCCAAGGAGATTTTTTATTATCAGACAGTTTTTTTCTTAGCTGTTTGTTTCCGCGATAGGGTTTCTTTCTTTGATTATTTTTTGATTCTAAATTTGTTGTATTAAGATGCTTTGTTGTCTCAAAGCCTTCAATATCTTCTCTTGGTATTCTAAATTTTAATAGACGTTCAATTTCACTCAATAGGTGAAATTCTTCTGCACAGACTAGAGAGATAGCTGTACCTTCTTCTCCTGCTCTCGCCGTTCTTCCAATTCGATGAATATAATCCTCAGGAACTATTGGCAAGTTATAGTTAATAACAAATGGAAGTAAGTTAATATCTATTCCTCGAGCAGCGACATCAGTGGCAACAAGTACTTGTATTTCTAAATCTTTAAAATTCTTTAAAGCTCTTGTCCTAGCTGCTTGTGTTTTATCACCATGTATAGCATTAGCTTTGATTCTTTGTTTATTCAGCTCCTTGGTTAACTTATCTGCAGCTCTTTTTGTTTTTATGAAAACAAGTACTTGAAACCATTTTTCTTCTTTTATGCTATGGATGAGCAATTCTCTTTTTCTTGCTTGGTCAACTGGATAGATTTTTTGTTTAACTTTTTCAACAGTAGAGTTTTGTGAAGACATTAGGATTTGTTTGGGCGAGTCCAGAAGTCTTGCAGCCAATGATTTAATTTCTTTAGGAAAAGTGGCTGAAAATAGTAGATTTTGTCTTTTTTGAGGAAGGTGTCTAATAATCTTTTTTATATCCACTACAAAACCCATATCAAGCATTCGGTCACCTTCGTCTAAAACAAAAACTTCTATTTCAGATAAATCTATTGTTTTTTGATTTAAGTGATCAAGCAACCTACCTGGTGTAGCAACAACTATGTCAACACCATTCCTTAGCTTATCCTTCTGTATTTTGATGCTTACTCCACCATATATTACTGCTGTTTTGAATCGTAAGTTACTACCATAGTCACGAAAACTATCACCAACTTGAGATGCTAACTCTCTTGTGGGTGTTAATACCAATGCACGTATCCTTCTTCTTTTTGACTCAGATTGTTGCAGTCTATTCAATATAGGCAAAGCAAATGCTGCTGTCTTACCGGTTCCAGTTTGAGCTCCAGCAAGAATATCTAGACCTTGCATTATGAACGGTATAGCTTTTTCTTGGACTGGTGTTGTTTGTGAATAGCCCTTTGCTTGAATTGCATTCAATAACTCATCTGAAAGTCCAAGCTTTTTGAAAGACATTACCTACCCCTTTTTGAAAGGTTCACAGTCTATAGGTTTTTTTATTTGAGATGTGTTTTTATTTAATTAACTTCCTCAGCTGAAGAACTGTGCAATCCAAGAAATTAAATAATAAATTGCTGGGACTATTATTAAGATAATTAAAATTACAGTGATCAAAAGATCTCTTACAAAAAATACTAAAAAGTCTTTGGTGTTTTCAATGCCTCTGAAAATTAAAAGATACAGCAAGGACCATGGGAATAAAATAACAAATGCTGTTGTGTATGCCAGGCCATTCCAGAATCCTATTTTTAGATATGGATTGTCTTTTTTTTCTGTTTCTTCTGTCAAATTCTATACCTAAAACTCTATACTAAAAGACTAACAAATCTGTCAGAAATCTTAAAGGTTGTGTTTAGAAATTCTCAATCTATAGAGACTTAGAGAATTTAAAGCTCCCAGGTCTTTTTCAGGAAAGTATAAAAATCTAACCAGGACTGCTCCTTAGCTGCTTCATTTAAACCCATGGTATAACCCTCACGTGTGCTGCAGTTTGAAAATGCCAGAAGTGCACCCCATTTATTATCAACTGAATAGCCCGTATTTTGTTCCACTACTTCATTATTTTCTGTCCATAACATCAAACAGTCTTTAGTAATGGCTGCTCCGGGTATAAATGCTTGAGGGTAAGGTTGCTCCCAACCGTGTCCAGCTCCCTCATAAACTGACATCTCGACCTCAACTCCAAATTGTTCTAGCTTATTTTTAAACCATTCACAGCGTTCAATTGACATCGATTCATCTGCTTCACCCATCATAATGAGTACCGGACTTCCTTCGACTTCAAATTTTTCAAAATCAAGAGAGCAACCTGCATAAAAAGATGCATAAGCTGAAAAACGAGGACCATCTGTTCCAACGATCCCAGTAGCAACTGGCTCAAACATGGAATACAAAGTTGAGCCTCCACCAAGACTAAAACCTGTAACAGCAATACTTTCTCCATCAATGTATGGATGCTGTTGTAGAGCTTCTAAAGCGTTGAATCCATCAATAATTTGAGAGTAAATACTAGCTTTTTGAAGGCGTTCAAAATAGTCATCCGTTGGTCGTAGATTGCGTGCAACAAATGTATCAACAGCAAAACCAGCGATCCCATGCTTTGCTAAACGGTTAGCAAGATAAATGCTGCGTCCTGTCCAATCACCTCCTGAACCATGAAGTATAACTACCGCAGGGACTGGTGTTTCAATTGAAGCCTGTGGCGGCAAGACAAGAAGCCCTCCTCCATTTACTTTTATTTCTGCAAAATCTGGACCTTCTGTAAGTTCCTTAGCAGTTGATGCATTCCAAGATGGGAAACCTACAATGCCATCGGGTGCCATTGTAAAATCAGTCTCCAGATAGACATTTACAACCGATTCCTTTTGGGGGATAAGTTTCCAAACGCCATATATGACTAGAACTAAAAATAGAGTTGATATGAGGATGAGTTTTTTCATTTTACACCTGGCGGCCCACCTGCATAAGGGCTCCCTCGACTGTTTAAATCACCTTGATTAATATTCCTTAAATCATTTTTTTCTTTCAGGCTTCCATTTGTGGAAAAAGTTTTCCATACACCAACTGGCCTTCCTTCATTGTATTTTTCTCTTGCTTGGAGTTGTCCATTCTCATAAAAGAACTCCCATGTACCGTGTTTCTTATTATTTTTCACTTCACCAGTAAGGTAGGTTTCACCATTTTTATGATGAACAATAAACTTTCCGTTAGGAGGAAGATCCTGAGCATTAATGTTAACGCTGAACAGTAGTGCTGATATTAGAAGGAGTTTTTTCATAGTATTCTACACCTTCCCACATAACTCAATTTACCCTCAGTGAGAAAAAATATTGGATCGAATATTCGTAAGACTTCCACATCCTCTTCATCACTTGTTTTACTTTTTATTGTCAACAAGCAGAGATCCCCGCTCTTCCTAACTTTAATAGGAGTATCAAATCTTTGTCCATTAAATTCACAGGTGTCGTAGTTAACTTCAAACTTAGATCCAACTTTCTTCTTTGCTGATCTATTAGTTACTACCCCATCTAACTGTCCATTAGATCCTTTAAAAACTTCGTTTATTCTACAGCTATAGTTTTCTGCCCATCCATTAAAACTTAATAGTAGTACTGATATGAGAAAGAGTTTTTTCATTTAGTTTTCCTAGTTAATCTTGTGTGGGATTAGGGTTTATTAACTTCTTATAATCTATAACCTTAAGATCTTAAATAAGAAGCACCATTTACATCTAAAATTGTACCGGTAGCATATTCCATGCCATCCATAGAAAGCATCAAAACTGCTTTAGCTATTTCTTCAGGGGTAGCCACTCTTCCAAGTGGGCTTTGTTTTCGGATAGCATCCCCTTCTTCCCCAGATAAAAACTCAGTTACCATATCAGTATCCACCCAGCCAGGTGCGACAACTCCTACAAATATATTATATGGGGCTAGTGCCACAGCCAATGATTGACTCATAGAGTTCAAGCCTGACTTACTCGCGCCATAAGCTGGAGCTACAGGTTCACCTCTATTCGCTCCGCGTGAAGAAATATTAATTATTTTTCCACCCCCCTTTTTGATCATATGTTTAGCGGCGTGATAGCAAATATTAGCAGGACCAATTAGGTTAGTATTAATAGTTGATTGCCACGCGTCTTGCCAATCATCAAAATTAACATCTGCTATGGGATGATCTATATACATTCCAGCATTATTTATAACAATGTCTAGAGATCCAAATATATCAAGTGTTTCTGATACAGCATATTGTGCCTCCTCACTAACAGAAACATCAGACCTGACACAAATATGATTTTCACCCGGTAATGAATTTCTTAGATTATCAGCAAGCGCTTGCTCTTTTCGATAAACCAAAGATACTTGAGCTCCATTCATCGCAAAGCCTTGTGCTATGGCTTTACCAATGCCACGTGATGCTCCAGTAACTAATACTTTTTTTGCTTTGAATTCAAACATATTTCATCAGGGGTTTTGCTCCAAGCTCCGATAGAATGTCATTCATACTGATTCTGATAACTAATTGTTTTTTTATGTTATTCATCATGCAATCTCTCTATTCATTTATCTTGCGACCAATCATCCAATTTTGCAAATGCAAGAATTGGTAATAACATTAACAATGCTATTATGGTTTTCATAGTTAGGTTGCTCTGAATCAAAATTTATAGGCAGTTTTCACATGTATAAAATAATTTTTATTGCTCTGAGTCTTATGACTCTTGGTGCTTGTGAACCATCTAGCAAGGCACCTGGAGCAGATATTGTTTTTACTGGTGGTGCAGTTTACCGGGTGACTGATACGGATCCTTGGGCAACTGCAGTGGCAATTACAAAAAACCGGATAACCTATGTTGGTGACGATGCGGGTGTAACGTCATTGATCGGTCCTAACACACGCGTTGTTGAGTTAAGCGGCAAAATGCTTATGCCAGGGTTTCATGATGCTCATGTGCATCCTGTTGATTCTGGTATGACCTTCAATCAATGTGCTGTGTTTGATTTACCTGAGCTTGAAGACCTATTGGATGCCATCAAGACCTGTGTTGATGCAAGGCCGAATGCTGACTGGATTGTTGGTGCGGGTTGGTATGTCAGTACATTTGCACCAACCGGTCGTCCGCCCAAGGAGCTTTTAGATGCAATAGCACCTGATACACCCATCACATTACTTTCTAACGCAGCTCATTCAGTTTGGGCAAATTCTGCAGCGATAGAACGCGCCGGTATCACAGCAGAAACGCCAGACCCTGAGGGAGGACGCATTGACCGTGACCCTATAAGCAGAGAGCCATCCGGTAGCTTTCAAGAAAGCGCCATGCCGCTTATTCAGAGTTATGAGCCAGCCATTACCCTCAAGGAAAGAATTGGTGGCCTTGCTTATGCACAGCAGCTATTTCATAGCTTTGGTATTACGGGTGTTCATGATTCTTATGTAGAGGTCAGCCGTGAAACTGCTTATACCAATATGGAAGCCTATACAGCATTTGCAGATGAGGGTGCGCTTAAGATGCATGTGGTTGCGGCTATGCTCTATGATCCGACACTACCACTTGAATCACAAATTGAATTATTCAAAAACCTAAGACAATCAGCTGATCGGAAACACGTCAAGGCAACAGCCGTAAAAATCCTAGTGGACGGCGTCGCTACTTCATATTCTGCAGCAATGCTGGAACCTTATGCTGATCGGAAAGATGAAGGTATTGCCGGAACACCCCTTATTCCATGGGCTGATTTGACAGATCTTGTAACCCGTCTTGATGCGTTGGGTTTTCAGATACATTTTCATTCCATAGGTGATGCCGCCACGCACTATTCGTTGGATGCTCTTGAAGTCGCACGTACCCAAAATGGTCTGCGAGATAGTCGCCATCATCTTTCACACATCATGGTATGGGACCCGACCGATTTTGATCGAATGGCTGACTTGGAGGCTATTGCTAACTTTCAGGCACTCTGGGCGTCGAAAGGTACACATTATGACGAAATAACTTATATCCGTATGGGTGAGGAGCGGTCTAACTATCTCTATCCTATCAACTCACTTCACAAACTGGGGGTGAAGCTCGCCTTTGGCAGTGACTGGTATGTAACATCTGCCAATCCATTGCTAGCTATCGAGGTTGCTGTTACAAGACTTGAGCCTGATGGCAATACAACAGAGCCTCTTTTGCCTGCTGAGGCCATTGACTTAGCAACAGCCATTAGAGCCGCCACACTTGGTAGTGCTTACGGGAACTTTTTGAATGAAGACACAGGCTCGATTGAAGTTGGCAAACTCGCTGACCTGATCGTGATTGATAGAAACTTGTTTGATATCCCGGCTAGTGAGATCTCAGAGGCTCGCTTGATATTGACCTTGTTTGGAGGGGAAGCCGTATTCGGTAGTCTGGATGATGTGGACGACTAAAGTATAATTAAAGAACTCTGATGATTAAATTTATAACCTATAGGTAAAAATTGGAACCAGCTTCAAACTTATTTATGCTAAGCAGGTACCCAACTGCCATGGAACCCAAATGGTACCCTTTGGGGTAATTTAATTTGGGCTATTGGGCCTGATTTAATATTTTGAGCATGAAAAATAACTAAATTACTTTTATCTGAAGCTTTGTCATAGACATAGGTCATCAAATATCCATCATCTTCGTTTTTTTGGTTTTCCGAAGGGATAAAAACTGATTCTGCTCCCTCTTTGCCTTCACCTAACTCATATACTTCATTTGACTTATTAACAAAGTCATATTTGATGATTCTTCCAAAGTCTGGTTTGACGCCTAATCCAGTACCTAGTAAATAGCCAAATCGATTAAATTTACCATTTAAGTGTGGATGCATTCTTGGAAACTCAGCTGGAAGGTCATCCAATTGTTGTTCAGAAGCATTCCCATTGGCTAAATTAAGAGTCCATCTAGTTAAAAGAGATGGGAACTCTGTAAATGGACCGTTCCAATCTTCATCAAACAACCTTTGGTACCTCATTGCATCTACTACGACATTGCCTTGTTGGTCTTCGTATGCGTTTACAGTGTGGAAGAAATAACAAGGGTCTATATTAAACCACTTAATTTCTACGTTATCGCTCTTCCTATTTAAAAGACCAATCCTTGCCTGATGATCATCGTTCCAAGAAAAAGGGAAATATCCCTTGGCTAATTTAGATAAAGCAAAAGTTATAGAGAGATCTAACACCAACACATAGTTTTCAGTGATCGCACATTCGTGCAACATTGTGCCACTAGATAAAGGTAATAAATCCGTCCTCTTTACTCTTCCATCCTTGCCAATTACAACGTAATGAGCTTCGTAGGATCCTCTTGGAAAAGCATAAGTAATGCCATGCAATTCTTTTGATTGAGAATCAAACTTAGTATGGGCGGTAAAACCAGTCTCCAGAGTTCCATGAAATGGATCTGTATCCAAAGAGTTTAGTTGTTGATCTATTTCTACAGGCTTATCTCCAGCTTCTGCAATGGCATAAATTTTCCCCGCATGGGAAATCACATGCGTATTATTACCACTACCAACCAGATTATTTCTATACCAAATAGCTTTTCCTTCATCAATTCTTACTCCGTGAAGCATTCCTTCTCCGGTAAACCAGTGATATTTCTTTACATTTGGAGAACCTATGGGATTAGGTCCATTTCTTAAGTATAGTCCTGATAATTCCTTCGGAATACTTCCTATTACCTCTAGATTGTCTTCAGTGATTATTTCTTTTACGGGAGCATAATTTCCCTGAAGGTAATAATTTTCTTTTCCAAATAAATTCAATCTATTAAAGCCCCAACCTAATACAGCCGCAGAACCAAGACCCAATCCTGTGATCTTTAAGTAATCTCTTCTATCCATAAATTATAATTATAGTAAATTGAGGAATATTATTTATTTTTTAGATTGAACTCTATGGTGGAGCTTATGGTTCAAAATTGGAACCAACTCTCCTAAGTTTATTTTATTTCATAATCGTAGTCGATGACTACAATCGTTTTAAATTATCAAATCAAAGAAACAGTTAATGATAAAAAAACCAGGTTAAAGCCCGGTTTTTTTATCATTTATTATGTTAAATCACCAAGAATGAGTGAATCTAATCCCAAATTCTCTGGGTCGATTTATATAACTCAAACGATGATGATCAACATTATCTTGTGATGCTGCCATACCCCATAAGAACTGTCCGCTACCGTAGGTATATGCAGCTCTTTCATCAGTGAGATTATTGATAAAGAAGGAAACTTCCCAATCATCAGATTGCAAGCCTACCCGAAGATCAGCAATTCCATAACCAGGAACTCGAAATCTTGGGTTTGGACTTTCATCAGGGTGTCCACCATCAAGGTTATTAAATATAGAGCCTTGATTTGAGTACTGTAATCTCAGCACACCAAGATTGGCGCCCATCATATCAGTTTCCCATACGTAGTCAGCCCATAATGCTCCTTTACTTTCTGGGACAAGGGGAAGCTGCAAGCCTGACTCAACAACACCTGTTACATCTTCATCTGTCTCAGCTTCCATCCATTCGTAATTCATACCAAAACTGAACTGATCCGATACTCGATAATCTAACTCAAAGTTAGCACCGTGTATGTGAGCATTTCCAGTGTTGGCGACAATGTTCTGCCAAGGTTGTCCGCACACACCTGCAGTAGAAACAGATGAAACAGCGGTAGGATCACCTGGAGGTACTGGGTTACCGGCTGCATCACATGGTGTTTGTGACGGATCCACTTGCTCAAGTTGATAAGAAGTCCATGTCATGCGATACCCAATCATATTAAATCTACCTCTGCCATCTGCAAAGCTTGATTTGTAGCCTAATTCTGTGTTTTCCATAAGATCTGGTTCATAAGCATTTGGGTAATATGGTTCCCCTCGACTTCGATTCACCCCGCCAGGTCTCTTCCCTTCGCTATAGAGTACGTAGGCCATACTAGTATCACTTAAATTATATTTAACACTAATCTTAGGAATGACCTCTTTATCTTCCCCAGTTCTCGGGAGAGTAGTATCTAGACCAACTTTTCCAAGTGCTATTTGTGCATTCCTATATGCTGCTTTTTCTGCATCAGCTCCATCTGGTGTCCCAGGTATGCCAATTCCTCCTGGATGATTAACAATGTAACGTTGATCATTCGTTCGGTTGAAGGCGCGCGCGCCGATAACCACATCAATATCTTCTGTAGCATGCCAAGTAAATTCACCAAACAGCGCCTTTTGATCCCATTCAGTACCACTTTCTGAGTACCAATGTGATGTGGCACCAGTTGTGTCATATCCCTGAAATCTATACGCTGCTGCTGCATATGAGCTCTCAAAAGTTGAGGTATTCCATTCCTGTTTGCCGCCTGTTGTAGGGACAGCAAAAGGTGCAGTCCAATGATCAGTTGCATCTTCTAGATAGAGTCCAACTATCCAATCATAGGTATCTCCCTGACTGCTGAGACGAATTTCAGCTGCGAATTTATCATCATCACTTGTTCCCTGATAAGAAGAAAAGAAATCATTATCCAATTCTGTTCCCTGACAATACACGGGATACCAACTGATCATCCCAGAGCTTGGGTTAGTATAATAATAGGGTGCATAATAAGAAGTATAATAAGAATCTGAACAATAACTCTTTGACCAATAATGAGCATAATTTGTGATGTCCCATACCCCTCTTCCTGATCTTTCATAATAAGAAGCGGCTGCCACCAACTGAGCAAAACCTAGATCTCCTTCAACCGTAAGAGCGAATGCATCCCATTCAGATTCATACCAATCGTCATGAAAGGAGACAATATTAAGATCGCCTCTGTACTCATCATAATAATTACCTGATCCCTGAGAAGTTTCTTGGTGCATAGCAGATAAATTTGTAGTCCATTTATCGTTTATTTCCCATTGAATCTCTGCTCTTCCACCCTTAATTTTAACTTGATTAGCATCTTCTTCTACCGATTTAGAATTATCTAATGTACCGTAATTAACGGGCCATTTACCGCCGCCAAAGGCCGGCATGGCTGAATCGGCAGTGTGACCTAGAACATTATCTACATATCCCCCATCTTTATCGCTAAATAATGAGAATCTGAGCGCTGTATTATCTGAGAGTGGAGTATTAAAGACCAACGATCCTCGAAAACTTTCTTCTCCCTCAGTGCCAAATCTGACTTCACCGTCAACAATTGTTGAGGTCTCACCCATGACTGGCTTATTAGTGACAATACGCATGGTACCTGCCTGTGCATCTGAACCATAAAGTGTGCCTTGAGGCCCAGCTAAAGCTTCTACACGCGCAATGTCAACTAGACGAACATTGGGCTGAGAACCAGTGGTGGTTAGCGGTAACTCATCTAAATAAACTGATGAAGTTGAAGCTGCAATATACCCTGCACCTGTTATAGCACCTCGAAAGACAACTGTACTATCTGTAACTCCAGCCACGACATTCACTCCTGGCATAAATCGGGCGAAATCTTCCATATTTTTAGCACCCATATTTTTCAAGGTTTGCTGGTTAATGGCTTGTACTTGCAGCGCGATGTCTTGGATACTAGATTCTCTTTTTGTTGCAGTCACAACAATTTCTTCTAGTGCTAAACCGTCCTGAGCTAATACTTGAATTCCTGGATATAGTGCGGCGAGTACCGCTAGTTTTACCGATGCTGAATTGACAACGCTTTGATTTCTCATGCTGATCCCCCATAAATACAACAAATAGATTAACCGTAAAAGTATATAAATTATGACTCTATTGCAAGTAAATAACTTAACGATATTTAAATTGATTTATTATAAATAATTGTTATTAATAGGTATTAATATTTTTTGTTTAATATATTTAACGTTTTAACAGCATTCAAGAAGACATAAACATTGAAACCAGCCTTAATAAAACTAAGAAATGAGAATTATTTTTTAACTCTTACTTATCGCTTTAGGCTGCTGACTTATGGGTAATTTTAATAATAAATCACCAAGAGTCTCTATTAGATCTCCTAAATGATCTTCGTATTTTTTCCAAAGATCGACTGAACTAGAGTAGATAGGTTGTCTTACTTGCTCTGAGCTAGCAGTTTTAACAGCTCGTTTAGTTTTATAAAAATAGATACAATCCTCTTCAAAAGGTAGTTCACAAAATTCAAGTATCCTTAGTATTTCTTCTTCTAAATTCTGCACAACGTCTTCATAATGAACATCAAGTACAAAATCAGGCAGTGTTTTGTGCCAGAAATCCATTAGCTTCTGATACTCTAAATAATACTCACCTAATTCAAATAGGTCATAGGTAAAAGGTTGGCCACTTGCAAATAATTGCTTATATGAACCAAGACAACTATCAAGCGGATGCCTTCTGGCATTAATAATTTTAGCATTAGGAATAGCCAATTTTAAGGCTCCAACAAAGATAAAATTGTTAGGGGTTTTATCAATGAAAAATGGTTTTTCAGTTCTGTACTGTTTAGTGCTTTCAAGGTACTCATTGCCAATTGCCTGCCATTGCTCAGTCGTAAAATCCTTAACACCCTCAGGAAAAGTTCTTTTTTCAGAAGCGTGTTTTCGTCTAATTGAATTAATTGTTTTTGGTAGGTCATTCAGCTCATAAGTGCCTTCAATTTGACTATGGCTAGAGAGAATTTGCTCGATAAGAGTCGACCCTGATCGAGGTAAACCAACAATAAAAATAGGTGTCACATCACTTTTTGTAGTTGTAGACTTTCTGAAAATATTCTCATTAAATGTAGAAATAATTTTTTCATGTTGATTGACCGTCTCTACAGGATCATAAGATTCGGACTTTCTTCGCAGTAAATTGCATTCATGAAAGTGCGCAAAAGCCTTTCTGAAATTCTCCTGTGATTCATATTCAAAACCAAGAGCATTATTCAAATGAACCCTCGCTTCATCAGATAGATTGTTATCCTTTAGTAGTCTTTTCATGGTATTAATTTCTCTATCCTCAAACTTAAATGTTTTCAGATTAGCCAAACTCCAATAAGCTTCTGTGTGATCTGGTTTAATCTTAATGCTTTGTCGGTAGGCTTTTATGGCCTCTTCAGTCTGACCTATTGTTTTTAAATGATGGGCCATGCTTGAATAGGCGCCAGGCTTATTAGCATCTAATTCAATTACTTGTTGATAAGCTTTGATGGCTCCATGATGATCACCAGCTGCTCCGACTGCACCCGCATAGATCATATGTGATTCTGGGAAATCCGGATTAATTATTACTAATTGTTCTGCACTTTCCGTAGCTTCATGGTGTTTATCTTGTTCTTGTTGAGCTCTAACTAGATCGCTCCATGCTCTGGCGTAATCAGGGGCTTTCTTTAGTGCGTTTTTCAAGAAAATTTCTGCATCCTTATAGTGTTGATAATCCATGGCTATTCTTGCTAGCAGTGTTGAGGCTTCAACATGGCCACTATCTTTTTTTAAAATATCTCTGTAAATATCTTCTGCTTCTTGTTTGCTTCCCTCTTTTTCAAATGCAACTGCCTTTTTTATTTCATCTTTGAAAGACATTCTTTTTTGGGACGTCTTATCTTTTTTCTTCGCCCTGTCGTTCAAAAGATTTTCTAATTCTTGTCTTACAGTTTCAGCTCGTTTGATTTTTTCCTCAATTTGAAAATGATTCGGATCTAATTCTCGAACATGTTTATATTCTTTTAACGCTTCAATAGGTTTTCCTTGAATAAGCAATAGATCACCGTGTGTGTCTCTGGCCATAATGAAATCAGGGTCTATTTGAATAGCCTTTTTGAGATTCTTATTTGCCTCATTAAATAATTTTAGCGTTATGCTGGTGCGTGCCTTTAAACATAGTAAATTCAATTCATCAGGAAATTTTTTGAGACCAATATTGCAGACATTTAAGCACATTCTCGAATCCCCAGACCTCAGGTGTGAGAACGCTTTCTTATATAATTCTTCTCTTGAAAGGTTTTTTGAGATGGTTTTATCCTCTTTTTTTTAATAAATTAGGAGTTAATCATAAGATTTAAAGTAAAGCTAGCATGATAGTTAACATAAAGAATCATAATAAAAGAGAATATTTTGAACAATTTTAAAAATTCAATACAGAGTGGGAAATTTGTAATCACGTCTGAAATATCCCTAACGCCTGAAAGCAATATTCAAGAAGTTGAATCTCAAGCAAGGGCCTTAGGAGATGATATTGACGGAATTTTAGTGACTGACAACCAATCAGGACAATTACATATGTCACCTATTGTGGTGGGTTCAATTCTTTTGAATTCAAATATAGACCCCATTGTTCAACTTAGTTGCAGAAACAGGAATCGTATCTCGCTTTTGAGTGACATATTAGGTTGTCTTGCATTGGGAGTAAGTAGTTTTTCACTTATTAGAGGTGACAAAGTGCCAGAAGAATATCAACCACGACCAAAAGCGATTATGGATATTAACGCAACAGAATTGATATCCATGGCTCAGAATTTAAAAAATGATGAAACAATAAGCCCTCCAAGAAACTTTATCATTGGCGGAGTGCTTACGCCGCATCCACCAAAAGATGGTTGGCAAGCAAAAAACCTAACAAAGAAAGTTGATTCTGGAGCTCAATTTTTTTTCACACACACGTGTTTAGATATGGATCTCTTAAGTACTTTTATGAAAAAAATAGGTCCCACTAAAATTCTGAATAAGTGTTATATCGTAGCAGGAATAGCGTTATTAGAATCCACTGAAAATGCTGAATGGCTAAGAAAAAATAGACCTAATGTAATAATACCTAATCAGATTATGAATCGACTCAAAGAAGCTAAAGATCAAGAAGCAGAAGGTATTAAGATATGTTCTGAGCAAATCAACACTGTAAAAAAGATTCCTGGTATATCAGGTGTTCATATTATTGGGTCTAAGAAATTAGAAAACATCCCCTTAGCTATCAGAGCCTCAATAAATCTTGATGATTAATATTAATTTTGTTCAAGAATCGCTGGTAACTTTTCTAATTCACTTAGAGGAACATAGTCAAAGATGAAGTGAATTCTTTCCTCAGCACCTTTATTAATAACTGAATGTGTTTTTTGATTATTGAGTTCATAAGCTTCACCTACATCAAATTGATAGGGAAAGCCGTCAATATTAAATCTAACTCTTGAGTTAGTTTTAATTGGTAAATGGATTCGATGCCCACAACGAAAAGAAGGATGGCTATCCCAATGAGATGCTATATTCTCTCCTGGTAATAATTTTGCAGCCATAGCTCTAATAACTGTTCCACCCGGGTTGTAATTTGATTTAATAATTTCATTCATGATTGGTAACGCTACTTTAGCTAAAATATTCCATCCTGTTTCCTTTCTAATTTCGATAGTAGGCCATTGTTCTATATCAGCAAAAATCATTACAATTGATTTTGTTGCTTTATGCACTTCAAATTCTTCTTGCCGAATAGTTGTTAGATCCCAAGCTGATTGTTTCTTATTAAGAAGCACTTCTCTTAATGGATCAATATCAACATGACCAAGTTCTCTGACTGGAGTGTTTATATTCATCTTGTTAGCATTGACATGGTGCAATAAAGTATAGTTTATTATTTTACCAACCGTATACCATTCCTTTATTCTTGGTCATGTTGATATTGATTTTATTCATAATTTAAATCTAATCCTTTAATGGTCGTCGCCCTCGACAGTATCCCTGATGCATCTCTCTCTTCTCACAGACCACCAACATTGCTCGCCAATTCTCAACAAAATGATCGGCATCTTTCTGACCTAAACGTTCAACCATACGAGGATAGAGACTGCCTTTGATAAGTTCAAACTCCTTACGAATCTGATTAAGATACCAGTCGGATGCATCTTTTATTATGACGTCAATATAACCAATCTTCTTCAGATGAGCTTTATATTCTTCTAATGTTTCAAGTGCATAGGTAAGCCCTTCCATTTTGAACCAGTAAAACATGTCTTTGGACAATGGTTCTTCTGATTTGGTCCAGTCATAACATGTGAGGTAACCGCCGGGTTTGAGTACTCTATAGCATTCTCCGAAGATATTAGCCTTATCCTTTATTTGCGTGATCGCACCGGATGAAGCAACAATGTCAAAAGACTGATTTGGAAAATCAAGTGCTCCCGCTGTGACAGTAAGAAACTTGCATCTATCCTGCAATCCCATTTTAGTTGCAGTCTCAGTGGCTCTCTTGATTAGTGGAGCCTCAAGATCGATGCCGACAACATCCGCACCAAACGTGTTGGCCATCTCAAAAGCTGGGCCTCCTATACCACAGCCAATATCAAGGATACGTTTTCCTTCTGTTTCAATACCATTCAACATTTTTTTGACATTACCCGAACCACCTGGAGCCATATAACCTTCTCCCCAGATCAGCTCCAACATCGTGATCATATTGTCGTAATATTCGTCTTGGTGATCCATTTTTTATTGCTTGCTATTTCCCTAATTCCTGTATCGCTCTCCATGCCTGCTCAATTGCTCTATCCAATAAAGAACTATTGACGGAGTCGCTATTGGCGATGGTTATTCTGCCGAAGGGTTGTCGTCCAATTGGTCCTGGGTTTCCATAGGAATAACCGTGGGCCCATCGATTGACGGAAATACTCGCAACATCCCGGTCGAAATCAAACAAATCCTTCGGGAGCATGCCACCTAAATGCTCTCTGATCTCTACTTCATAATCCCTAAATTTCATCCCTAACATCCTGTATCGCGCTTCATGATACTGTTCAATTTGTGGTGCACCAACGGTTTCTCCAAGCACACAGCATCTCATGTGAAGGATACAAGGATCGTCTGGAGTCTTGGTATATTCATAGCCGCCCATGCTCACCGGAAAATCCATCCCCACCGCCTGATGTATATTTCCAGGCGACATGGCCATCCCGATTCCCATCTCTTTCATGGCTCTCCAATTCTTTAAACCC
>ENA-ORXI01001523-ORXI01001523.1-sediment-metagenome-genome-assembly--contig:-NODE-1523-length-17789-cov-5.785343_pt1 | contig 17789 bp, 13 predicted proteins | sample MGYA00237861_ERZ511468 | MGnify/ENA primary metagenome ERZ511468 (study PRJEB26299, sample SAMN06266213) | sediment metagenome | isolation source: Hudson Canyon methane seep mesocosm | place...
GTGTCTAGTTGTTGAAATAGGTCACTATAAAGATAGCACTCATGCTCATCAGCCAACAAATCAAAAATATTGCTGGGGAAAAGCAGGTGTTGGTTGAATTCGACGGGATGAGTTTTGAAAGGGATCGTCATGACAATACTGAATGCTGTTAGCTTAGATCGAGTACTAATTATACCACAAGATACTGATATAATTAGTAATATAGGGCCGTTACAGCCTATTATTGTGTTTGATTAGAGCAGAGGGGGAATAATTCAAAAATAAGCGCCTGAGTTAAACTCTAGTAGTCGGACAAGCTCCTAGGCAATGCGAGTTAGATGGACAGAGCCAGCATTAGAAGATATGGAAGGCATTCAAACTTATATCGGCAAAGACTCAAGTTTTTATGCTCGTCAGTTTATTGAACGTATTTTTGAAGTCACCAAAAAAACTTGAAGATTTCCCTGAGCTTGGAAGAGTCGTATTCGAAGCTGACAATAGAAAAGTTCTAAGAGAATTAATCTTTCAAGGCTACCTAATTATTTATTTGCACCAAGCCAACCATATTTATATCGTTACTGTGCTTCATGGTAGTCAGGATATATCAAATATAGATGCTAAACCATAACAAAACCACATCAAATAGCAATAGACTTTTTAAACCTAGCTCTATAAATAATTGATATAATACGATAGATCAGGAGTAAGCCAACTAAGCCACCTGCTAATAGATAAAACCAGCTCCACACCAACCAACCGCCTGTTTCAGTTCCAATAGCATAACTATGAACAAAACCGAATAACCAAACCAGCCATGCCAAACGATGAGCGTAACGGAAAAACAATACTGGAAGCAAGCCCCTGAAAAGGCCGATAATTGCCACTAGGATCAGTAAACTAGCAGCTATCACACCGAAGCTAACATATAAGTTATAAAACCCTTGATCTAACTTGATTTCTAATAACTTAGATGGAAAATGTCCTGACCTGATACCCACGGCGGCTACAAATAGCCCAGCATGCAACAAAGTGGTTACCAAAGCAATCAGCCCGATTGATCGGTGTACTTTAATTGATAACCACGAAAACCAATTAGGCCGGTCAGCTAATAGTAAGCCAAGAATCAGTTGTACTGTCAAAAATAAGAACGCATATTGCGCCATTAATTTAGATAGCAAATAAAACCATTGCCCTGGTGGTAACTGGTAGTTAATTAGTTTATCTGAAACAAAAACATTGTTTCCCCATTGTATTATAGGAATGAGAAAAACAATTAATACCGCTAGCCAAAGAATACATTTTTTCATACTTTGGCTCCTGCTTTTAAACAGGACTCCAATTGCTCTGCACAAGTCTTTAATAGTTTAACGGCTTCAGATTCTTCAGTAGCCATTCCAGCAGTAGGCAACCCCAAAGACATCCAGCCTTTTAGGCCATAAGGACGCATCAACAATACATTTTTATTAACACGTTGTTTTAGTAAACGAGCCATTTCGAAACCACGAAAATCCTTCACACAATAAGGCACAACCAAATCTGCTTCATCTAAAGTACGAAAATCAAACTCAGGTATATCTCGGATTTTGACATTGATTGCACCAGGTAAATGATGTTCAACAAATTCATCTTCTTCTCTGACATCAATAAAAATGATCTTTTTATCTTGTTCAATAGCCTTCAGAATTGTTTCAATCGGCCATTCAGCCACAAGTTGGGTTCTTGGTATTTTCGGTTCCAGCTTTTCTTCAGTACAGGTAGAGTCAGGCAATAGTTTAATTTCATTTAGCCGATTGGGTTCAATATCTTGAAATTGAGATAAATGGGCAGCCACATTGTCGAAAAAATCAAGATAACAAGCCATCGGAGTTTTTTCCTGTCCATAGATTTCTTGTAGATGTCTAAACTGAGTTTCAACATAATCTGAATAAACCAGTTCAGAAGCTCCCCAATAATTGATTTCAACATCATGAACCAATTGTAAAAAATCGGGGGAAAACTCAAACTCAACATTAAATCCTGAAATCAATGTTGAAAAGGTGGATGCTTTACCTGTACGTTTATATAGCGCGTCCTCAATATCAAATAAAACCCCTAAATCAGTATCATCCTCTTTTTTTAACCAATGAATTTCGGCTTTAGGAGAGATGTGACGCTTGATGAGCCATACCGATGACCATTTATCAATCCCCATACCGTGTCGGGTGGTAAAAACTAAATTGTTATCAGACGCATCCCATTTGCACCCATTTAAACTGACACTCAAAAACAAGAGTAAAAATAAGCTAAGCAGTCTGGTCATAATGTATATCTCCTTATTTTGTGACAAAACGTTTGCTCAGGGTTGCGACGCCTCCCTTAAGTGTAACCAGGTTAACCGTTAATACATGTTCACCGGCAGATAGTTTCGAGATATCAATATTCATACGGGCTGGAGAGCGGCCTTCTTCAATTTCGGTAACAAATTTATAGTCAACAAATACTAAAATTTCATAACGAGATTCGGTAACCCGCTGTTTAACTGACTCCTGAAGCCTAATAGTGATTCCAAACTTATCGGAAACAACGGGTAAGTTATTATGGCTTTCAACAATATCATTAAAACTAAAATCAAAAACCGGGCTCAAACTTTTATAGGGAAAGACATCTGCTTGTGAATATAATCGATCCGCAAAGTCCGCTGAATCCATACGTTTTAGAGAATCATCAGGATATGCCAAGGAATAAATACGCGCATTTTTTGTTGGATGACCCTGAGTAAAAATACTGTATTCCGGCAAAATAGCGATCTGTGAAAATAAATGATGCTGAGGTATCGACTCAACCGAAACCGTCCGTGATTTATCCCAGCCGTCCCAATCGATACTGTATTGACCCTGTAAATAAGGCTTCCATTCAACTAATTTGGTTAATAACGGACCTCCATCCGCAATTCCGGAACGAATATTAACAATACCATCCTGTTCAACCGTAAACGAGAGCTTATCACTCTCAGCATCATAATTGACACGCATTGGCATAGAGCGATTAAATTTTGCTTGAATAGGATTGTATTCAACAATATTGCCGCGAATATCCGTCGCCTCAATAGAAAAAAAATAAGCTTCATCTGGTACTAATTTCCCCTGATCATCCTGACCATTCCAAGCTACTGTGACTATTTCATTGGCAGTGATATGTTCGACAGCAATCTCCCGTACCTGATAAGCTCTGCGATCATATATTTTGACAAAGGCCTGACCATCCCGCTCGCTTTTAAATTGAATTTTTGCCTGCTCATGCACTGAAGGATTAAATTGACGAGGCTCAACTTCAACGATTTCCAGTTTGAAGTTTTCTTGTGCTTGAATTGACTCCATTGAAAACAGAAATAAATATAATAAAACCTTCAAGGAAGAATTGATAAAGCAACTAGATTTTTTCACCGATTTATTCCCCATTATTATTGTCCCTGATGCCAAACTGGTTCATGAATATCTTCCGGTAAACTCAACAGTTTTTGTTCTTGTTTAGTGTTTAAATCAATTTCCCATAAACTCATTGTCCCCTCACGTGTGGACACATAAACCAACGCATCACCATCAGGTCGCCAAGCCGGATCGCTTTCCAGCACAGGTAAATCTGTTATTGGAATAGAGTGTTTGCCGCTCATGTTATAAAGCCAAATATCCAATGATCCGTTGACATCAGAACTATAAGCGATTTGTTTTCCATCAGGCGACCAAGCTGGATGAATATTAGAATGTCCATTATCGACAATTTTAACCGGCACCTTATTGGCTAAATTCATCTGCCATAATTGTTCGATAATTTTTTCACCTCTTTCTCGGTAACCAGAACTGAATACTATTTGTTTGCTATCAGGAGACCAGGCTGGATGTTTTTGTAGCCCAGGTAAGTTGATTAAACGATCACTGTGACCCGTTTCCAAATCAACCAGATACAAATCACTGTCTTCACTGCGATTGATAAAAGTAAAACACGCACAAACCAAGCGTTTACCATTCGGTGAAATCGCAGGATGTCCGCAATATTTGGGTAATGATGAAATGAGTTCTGGTGTTTGTTGTTCATGGTTTTTCTTATTGGATCTTAATAGCCAAATTTGACCATTATGATCACTAAAAACCAGCAAGCCAGAAGCACTTAATGCTGGGTAATAGGCTTCATTTTCACTGTTAGTTAGTTGTTGGGTTTGGTTATTCTGTAGATCTAATTGCCAGATTTGCCAACCTGATTGTTCTGTAAATGTACTATAGGTGATAGGCGCTTGGTCAAAATCCGTATTCGTTATAGTTTGACAGGCATTTAAGTTAAACAAAACGATTAGAGAAAACAATAAAGATAAAGATAAAGATTTTAGCACTCGGTTTAACCTATTTTTATGATTCAAATTAATGAAAGAAAATTTTATTTTTCAAAGTTCAAAGGATAGGCTGGATAAATGAACCGCGTTCAACCATGACAGCTAAAGTTATTCACCTGCGTTGATATCCAGGGATATTCTCACCTGTCCAGTCCGTTGAATAAACCCCAAATTTTAAATAACGATGAAAGCTGGAAAAAGGCCAATCGACCACGTTGGTCATCCAGCCGTGTTTAACCGGATTAAAATGTAAATAATCCATATGTTTTTCATAATTACGATCATCGTAAATCAAATACTCCCAATATCGCCGTTGCCAAATACCTCGCTCTCCCCGATTTACCTTTACTTTAGAATGTCTTTCCTTTATGGAAATAACTTTCGAAAAATAAGTTTTAATGATCTTCCAACGGTTAGCGAAGTCATCATCACCTTCCAGGTGGCGTCCAAATGCTCGGCAACCGCTCCATGCGTTACTCTAACTTCTGCATCCATGCAGTCGAATGCATATGCTCTGGCAAAACAACCCAAGTGTCGATATGAAAGGGGCGATTTTGTTTACAGTTTCGAACCGAATCGCGTAACAAATCAATATGATCCACCAGCAAAGTATTTTTCCGTTCCAGCAAATTTACTGTAAAAAAATAACATCCAGTCGACACCCAATAACGTCGATAATTCAGCATCCCCCCCCTTTTCAACCGCATATTTAAAATTATTCTAGGGAGAAATAGCGACAGAGCTTCCCGCCCTAACACCACCCAATCATCAGCCTCCACACCAATTAATGAAATCATCTCGTAATCCATTGAGATCGGAAAGCACCATCGTATATTACAGTTTACGTCGGTTGTTCATGTTGGAAAACGCTGTCGCTATTCCAACTTCTGGGGTACGTCTTATAGCGATTATACCCAGTCTTTTAGGGTATTACTTTAGATACTAAACTTCTATTTGAAAGAATGTAAATAACCTGAAAATTTAATATATTTATCTATATAAAGATAACTTACTCTAAATTTTATACCGTAAACAAAGCTTTCCAACGACAATTTAATCTATTTTTTTAAAAAAAATCACCAATACTTAATATTAATGTTAATCAAAAAATTAAGTAACAATCATGCACACTTATTTATAAAATAAATAATTACAGCTCCTTCAAGATAACAAATCATATACCCATTAAAGTATCCCAAAATGAGATTTTACGTTCTTGATAATTTTTTATAAATTCCATTTCCACTCTAGCTTCTTTGATTTTATTTACACACTTATTCTTACCTAGAAAAGAAAATGAAATTTTATAATCATCATATTTTAATTCAATATTTTTCATCAACAAATTTGCCACATAACTACCTTTTTCTTTTTTTTTGAATTTCAAATTAAAACTTTCTCTAAAATCTATAACGTTATTGTGATCTGAATTAAACAAATTAATATCTCTTATTTCTAATTCACATTGACTATAGTCACTATTGTATGTTGAAATCCATATTAATAACTCATAAGGTGATCCAGAAATACTTAATTCATTATTAACATCAAACATCTTTCCTCTAAGCTTAGAATAAATCTCTAACTCACCTTTTATATCACTACTAACGTTATAGTCATACCCTTTATGTATCTTCATATCACATCCAATAAGAGATAAAAAACATATAATCCTCACGACCTTACATGACATAAATTATATTTACCTTGTTATACGGTTATATGTAGTAGAAATTCGCTCAGGAAAACCAGTAAACATATCTATCGGTGAATTTCCAAGAATAAAGTAAGGAAGTACATCTGTAATACCATGAGGCCCCCCTTTTAAAAACCTAGGACCGAAAAAGTTAAAAGTACCTTCATTTAATGGATCTGTAACTAAACACCCATTTCCATCAAAAACAGCCTCACTATGACCATCAGGAGAAACAAATTTACGATTATTCTCATTACCAGGTCCCATTTTATGATAGATAGATTCATCTGGTGTAAGTTCAGTCCAGTCATTAACATCAGAAATATTTTCAACGGGATCATTCCAGAAATTTCTTGTCCAATGAATTATTGATCCACCGCCTACAATTATAGCACCGACACAAAACCCTCCACATGCCAAAGCACCTTTTCGATCAATAAACTGAATAGGGTTGTCTAATCCATAAATATATCGATTTATACCTCCAACTAATCCAACCGGGTCACTCTGAACATAACGCCCAATAATCGGATCATAATCCCTAAAATAGTTATAATTCAGCCCAGTCTCTGCATCATAATACTGACCTGGAAAACGTAAATTAAATGAAATTAGGTTAATGGGTTGATTTGTTTGTCCAAACGGTTCATAGCTTGCTTTCCAAACAGATGATCCACCTTTATTTGTTAGTGTTTTTGGTGTACCTAAATGATCAGTATGAATAAAATAGACATTTCCACCATTTTGAGTTGGGGCTACGGCTGCTACAGGTTCCCGGCCTAGATAGATATATTCTTTTATTACATCACCCGCTGCTGTCGTTTCTGCAATCAGTTGACCGGCCAGGTCATAATGAAAATGGATAATCACTGAACCGACTTTCTTTACAACACGCTCACCTTCAGCATTGTATAAATAATTACTTATTATTCCGTTATTATTAATAGCTTGCGTCATACGTCCTCTGTCATTATAAACAAAGGTCATTCCATTCTTTCTTAAGGTGTTTCCAGCGGCATCGTAAGTAAAAACCGTATTATTTTCACCAATAACACTTTTCAAATGATGACTGTCGGTTGCATAGGCATAGCTATCGGTAACGCCATCATCTGTTTCAGTTAATCGGTTACCCACTTTGTCATAGCTATAAGCTAAATCACCGTAACCTCCTGTCGCAGAAGTCAAGCGATATAATGGGTCGTATGCAAAGCTTTGATTTTCACCACCGTTCAAGTCGTCAGTTAAAGCAATAATATTATCGATTGCCGAATAGGTAAAATTGAATTTGGCAAGTCCATTTACTTCCTTTGTCAGCAGCCGGTAGTTATGATCAAAACTTTGCGTCAGTATAAGACCGTTGCCATAGGTCATCGATTGCATCGGACCGAATGGAAAATAGCTAATATTAGTGGCTAAGGGTTTGGTGATCCCTGCAAATGCAGTGGTCACTGTTAGCACCTCACCTAACGCATTATAAGAATAATTAACAACGCGACCGCTAGGATAGGTAAATTGAATTAGTTTTCCAGCAGCGTCGTATTGATACGCAGCACTATAAGCTTTTCCTTCTAGAGTATATCTTTCATTAATTAATTGGCCTTTGGTATCGTATTGAAACTCTGAATGGCCTGATTGATCTGAGAAACCAGTCAGTCTACCTATTCCGTTATTACCATTACTGGTATCATCATAACTTAAGCTAAGATTCTCAAGCGTATTAGGATAGGTAACTCCAATTAAACGATGTAAACCATCATAGTTATTGGTTGCTGTTATTCCACGGGCATCAGTTGATGTTAATAGATTATCCGCTTCATCATAGGTGTTGGTGGCCTGACCAATATCCGGGCTGATCAATGATAATAAATTACCAACCTTGTCATAGTTGTACTGCGTACTTAACCCTGTTGGATCAGTTACATTGATCAAACGATCTGCATGATCATAATTAAACTTAGTAATTCCTGATAAAGCATCGGTAATTTGTGTTAATCGATCAAGCCCATCAAAGGTAGATTGTGTTAACTGATGTAAAGCATCTGTGACTTTAAAGACATTATCATTGTTATCATATTCATAAAGTGTCTTACGATTATCGGCTGTGATCAATTCCTTATTACGATCAAAATTATCAAACGTCCTACTTTGTTTCCTTCTTACTATTCCAATATTGTCTACTATCTCTTGAGAGAGAATATTCCCTACCGCATCGAGAATAAATTTAAACTTATTTCCATCGGCATCATTAATTTCTGTAAGACGACCAGCAGCATCGTACTGATAGTCAATAATTTGACCATCTGGCAGTGTCATTTTTGTAACATTACCGATATTATCATAGCTAAAGTTTGTCAAAGAGCCATCAATCGTAGTACCAACTAACTGACCATTCAGATCATAAGATAGCTGACTTTTAACACCATTCCCCTCTTCTATTTCTAGCGGGTTACCCTGTGTGTCGTAACTATTAACTTTAAGTACTACTTGGTTTAAAGCATTAGTTATTTTTGTTAAATTCCCTTTAGCATCATATTCAAATTGCGTAGTGTTTTGTTTGGCATCGGTATTTGAGGCTACTTTATTAAAGTTGGGTTCGTAGGTATATGTGATTGTATGGTTATTCGGATCGGTAACAGTTAAAAGATTTCCGTTATTATCATAGGTGTAATTCCATACGCTATTATTTTCCTCCTTGTATTGAACCAAGTTCAAATCATCATCATAGGTACGATAAGATGAGCCAACAACGGGCTTATGAATACGGGTTGGATTACCCGTTTCATTGTAATAGTAATTCGTACAATAATTCCTACGATTACATACCCGAGTATAACCGTCATAATAGGTAAAATTAAACGTTCCACCTTTTAAAAACTGTTGAGTGACTTTATTTTGAGCTCCATAAGTATTGCGAACAATTTCTACGCCTTTGGCATTTTTTTTTGCCGTCATTCTATGAATATCATCATAGATGTATTCGGTTTTATGGGTATTGGGGTCGGTAAAACTGATCAGATTATTGTTTTCATCGTAGGCATACAAAAAAGTACGGTTAGCTGGATCTATAACCTTTGAAATCTTGTTCTTGCTATTGTATTGTAGGGTCATTGTGCGGGCTGTGGCATCGATAACTGTCGTTAACCGTCCAGCACTGTCATAGCTAAAGGTCATTTGGTTATTGTTTGAATCAGCTATAGAGATCCGTCGGCCACTGCTGTCAAATCGTTGCACATTACCATTTTTTGCTGTCAAACTAAAAATGCCAGCACTTTTGGTTAAGCTTAAAAAACGGCCATGTGGTGAGGTATAGCTTCCATCGCTATTAGCTTGAAAAAGAAATTCAACGCCATCTCCCCGTTTAATAATCACCTGGTTATTGACACCATCATTGATTTCTAGCAACGATACAGCGTAATTAAAGGTCCAGCCAAAACCAAACGGACCTTCTTTAAGATTATGCTGATTGTTAAAGGATCTATGAATCCCTAATGAGAAACCTACGCCGGGTATTACAAAATCCGTCTCAGTAATTCTAAAATTTCCATCTTTAATAGTCACTGGGTCGGCTACACCTTGCTGACAAGGGTTATCATCCGGATCAGAATCTGGATTTTTACATTCAGGCCCTGAGTGCCCCTGATCCTTTGGTGGTGCATCATAAGCTTGTACAGAAGAGGAAAGTAACGACACTGCCATGATCAGCAATATTGCCAATAACGCCCGGAAGTTTAAATCAATGATATTGCCTTGCTTTGATATATTCACAATTAACCTCTTATCTTTGTCCATATTTAGCTAGTTTTTACTGCTTATTCAACTGTAAATGTTATCTCTGATTCCAGTTCAGACTGATCGGGGAGTACCCGATAAAATTTTAGTTTATAACTCCCTGGTGCAGTCGGAGCTACTGTTGTCAAACTGTATATTGTATCTCCTTGTGTCTGATCACCATGACTACCATCATCATAAAGGTATGGAAATGATGCATTCCAAGCTTCTCCAGCAATTTCCATCGCAATTTGTTTCACCTCCACATCGGTTTTACAAGTTAATGTAATTTCCGATCTTGTCACTGGGTTAGCTGGTGAGACTTGCATCTCCGTACAGGCCATAGCAGCTGAAATGTTTGAGATCACTAACACCGAGGCTATCATTAAATTTTGTGGTTTCATGGTTATTTCCTATTAATCTTTTAGTGTTATCAATATCTGACCGTGACAATGGCATAGCGTGGTAACGAACGATTACCTTTGCTGTCAATCGCGGTTATTTGCAATGAATAAACACCTGGTGGAACCAATTCGTCTTTAAAGTTCCGACCATCCCAGCTTATTGAGTTGGCTCCTGCTGTTAAGCCTGGTTTGTTAAACCTGTCAATTTGCAAACCAGTGCTGTCAATCGCAACTACATCCATTGAAGCATTTTTAGTGATATCAAACGCTACTCTAACCGACTCCGTTTGATTCGGTGAAGTACTGTATGGGTTGAATTTTGGACAGAATGTACGATTCGTCACAGCCAAGTCGCTAATTACAGGCTTCCCTCCAGTAATCACAATAGCGTTATCTGGCAATTCATACACCCAGAGAGTTATCCGATATTGCTCGCCCGGTTTAACCGGCACGCCGTTATCATCCACTCCATCCCAGACTTCTGTTTGCGTTCCGGCTGCTTTTAATTCACGAATAAATAAAGTTCTAACTGGCGCAATACTAGAGCCAGCTCTAGAACGGTCTCTCACCCAAAAATAAAAACTGACTTCAGCTGGTTTGTTCACTGTGTAAGTACTGGTTACTGGTATGCCTGTATACGGATTAAAGGAACTTGGCCAAGTACGACTCGGAGTATATTGGTTAAAGCTTGCGCTTTGTCGCAAATCGATCTCACCTTCAACACCGTTATGACTGTAACTTAATACGTAGTAATAGGCGCCATCACCCACTTGGTTATTCAGGCCATCATAACCATCCCAACTATCAACATAGGTACCGGGATTTCTGAATTCCTTGTCAACCAAGGTTTTTATGACATTGCCTAATTCATCCACTATTTTTAACGTGATGGTTGCATCACCGTTCAAAATAGTACTGATTGCGCTTTTTTCACCTTGACTCGGGTTAATCACCGCATTATGGGATAAATTGACCTGCATATTGGCTTTAATGGAGACTGATATAGTCGCTTGTTTGCCATCATTATCTGTTACCCGTACACGTGGATTGAATTTTCCTACTGCGTTATAGGTGTATGTTTCTTTGGCGGCCCCTGTTTTTTCATATACGCCATCACCATCAAAGTCCCATTCATAACTGACGATTGTGCCATCAGGGTCAGTTGCAGATGCAACAAAATCAATATTGAGCGGTACCAAGCCTTCTTCCACACTGGCTGATAATGCCAATGTAGGGTAGCCTGTTGGTAGTGCAGTAAGTGTTATTGAATCGATCGCCGTATTTCCACTATTATCGGTTACTTGGACTGTCGCCGTATGATCGCCTTCGGTCGAATAGCTATGCTTGACATTTCCGACTGATTTTAATTGATAGATCAATCCCGCTGAATTACCAATGATTAAGTCTTTATCAATGTCGCCATCCAGGTTCATCACCAATGGAGCGGCATAACTTCCAACGTCAACTTTAGCAAACTGGCTTTCTTTTAATGACCAGCTATAACTCTTAGTACTACTGATATTTTCATATCGATATATATAACCGCTTGAGTTACCAACAAATAATTCCGTGATTCCATCAGCATTTAAATCACTTATCACTGGTTTTGCATAAGAACCAACATCAATAGTATTGTTATTTTCATCAGAGATTCGGACAGGGCTACTCCAAGCAGGTAAGGATACTGCGCCCGTGTTTTCAATCAGATACAACCAGCCGCTGGAATTTCCAGATAAAATATCGATATCACCATCTTCATCATAATCAATAAAGAACGGTGTGCTGTAGCTTCCTATATCAATCGTTGTATTACTTGCATTTTGTAGCAAGCCTTGAGAAGACCAGTTTGGTAATGCAGCCGTACCTATATTTTTATAATAAATAAACTGTCCGCTTGAATTCCCAACAACTAAGTCATCATCACCATCATTGTCCAAATTATAAAAAGCTGGTGCAGCATAACTGCCGATATCTATCGCATCCCCTTGTTCATTAACTAAGATATTATCCATTCTAAAAGAGGGCTGATCTTCCGTTCCAAGGTTTTTTATTAACCGAAGGAAGCCATTACTATTGCCAACGACCATGTCCAAAGTACCATTATTATCGTAGTCCACGCTAGTTGGCGAAGCATAACTTCCCACATCAGCGCTATTAAATGGATTGGCCTTTAATTGCCATGCCAGAGGATTAGTTGAGGGTTGTTGATACCAGCTTATTTGCCCACTAGAGTTACCAATCCAAAGATCGTTTATTGTTGATCCACTGGTTGATGCAATAACTGGAGTGGCATAACTGCCAACATCAAGTGTGTTACTTAAGCTGTCTGTTAGATAGCTTTGATTTATCCAGGATGGCGCTTGATCTATACCCTGGTTTTCAAGATAGACGATACGCCCACCGGACTCTCCTATATACAGGTCTTGGTCACCGTCGCCATCATGATCGATTAATTGTGGAGCAGCGTAGGAGCCTATATCAATCAAGACTGCACTGCTATCTTGAATATCGCCGTTATCGACCCAAACAGGGAAACTATCTGAACCGGTGTTTTCAATGATAGCAATCCACCCGGAACTATTCCCTACCAATAGATCCCAATCACCGTCATTCCCTAGTGCATAGACAACTGGAGATGCATAGCTCCCTACGTCAAGGTTGCTGCCACCTGCCAACTTCATAGTGCCATTATTTTCCCAAGCAGGAGATTCTTTTGTTCCGGTATTCTCAATGATATAGATGTAACCAGAAGAGTTACCTACCACTAAGTCGATATCATTGTCACCATCAATATCATGTGCATAAGGGGCAGCATAAGAACCGATATCTATGGTACTTCCTGCTCCATCTTGAATTAAGCCTTGATTAATAAATTCAAATACGAATGAACTTCCTTCATTTCGGAAATAGGTCATTTGACCGCTACTGTTTCCGATTAACATATCTAGATCGCCATCGTTATCGAAATCTGCAAAAGTAGGATGGGCATAGGAACCTACATCAATCGTTTCGGTGATTAAGCCAATTCCGGTTGCTTGCTCGATAAAGTCATATACCCCATCTGATTCGAAATCCCATTCGTACTTGACAATACTACCATCGTCACTTGCGGTTGCTGATAAAAGTGCTTCTAACGGCGTACTCCCTACAGTGGGTGATGCAACCGCTTGAACTACTGGTGATCCACTAGCTCCGCTGCCTTCAGTGACTTTTATTGTAATAGATGAAGTGGAAGATAAGCCATCATCATCAACCACTTTAAGAGTCGCTTGATATTCTCCAGGTTGGTTGTAGGTAAAGGTAGTGTTTTGAGACGCAATAAGTCTTCTATCAAAAGAGCCATTTCCATCAAAATCCCAATCGTAATATTCCGGACCACCGTCTAAATCTTTACCATCTGAAAAGAACGTTACTGTGAGTGGTGCTGTACCGGAAAGTGGATAAGCACCTGGTAGAGACGAAGGTGGCCCTGATACAGAAATAATGACGGAATCTTCATCCAATAAACCATCGTTATCAAAGACTCTTAATGTAGCGTTAAATATCCCACCTTCGGTATAGACATGGGAGGTTGTCGCAGATGATGCATTGCTAGAGTCAAACTGCTTATCGCCATCAAAATCCCACTCATATAAAACCACTTGTCCATCTGAGTCAGTTACTGTTCCGGAGAAATTTACTGCAAATGGAGCAACACCGGTAAATACATCCGCACTGGCTACGACTTCAGGAGCTGAACCGACTGAAATAGTGACTGTATCACTGTTTGATAGACCATCATTGTCATATACCGTCAATTTCGCTTTGTAAAGCCCAGCTTGTTGATAAGTATGTGATGCATTTGCAGTTGTTGCTGAACTTTGATCAGCAATGCCATCACCATCAAAGTCCCAGTCAAATTTTGTTATTGAACCATCTGCATCGCTGACTGTTGCTGTAAAAATTACTGACAATGGTGCTGAGCCAGAATCAGGGGAAGCCGCTGCAATAACTAATGGCGCTGAATTAACGTTTATTAGTTGATTCGCAATAGCTTCATAGCCATTGTTATCTTTCAGTTTCAAGGAAACGTTATAGTCTCCACGCTGCAAAAAAGTATGGACGAAATTTTGACGTAAATCATCGATCGTACCATTGCCATCTAGATCCCATTGAAATTGATAAGGAGGATAACCCCCTTTCGGTAATGCATTCAACGTAACATCCAGCGGTACCACTCCACTTGTTACAGAAGATTGTATAGCCACTGCAGGCGCCTTTACTTCAATAAGTAAAGTATTGGGGTCACTGGATAAGATGGCGTCAAAAACGATCAATTGTAGAATGTAAGTACCAGGAAAATCCGGTGTAAATTCACTTGACACAGTGTCTGTAGTGGCCAACTCCGATAAACTGCCAATAGGTTTGGATGTCAATGACCATTGATACGCTAATGAATCAAAATCCACATCAAATGACAGTTTGCCATCGATATTGACTGCTGAACCGATAAAAACGGATTGGTCAGAGCCAGCATTAGCAACCGGCCGTGAATTCTTTGTCGTAATAACAACGGTGTCAGCCAAACCATCAACACCTCCATCATTGACAATCAACTGAACAATATATGTACCGGGGTAGTCAATAATAAATGTTGGCTTATCAATTAATGGATTTTGCAACGCGGTTTTACTTTCAACTGGCTTTGAGCTAAATGACCAACGATAACTCAAAGCATCCAAATCAACATCGTTTGAATTGGATCCGTCCAATTGCACTTGATCTGTTACAAAAACTGTTTGGTCATCGCCAGCGTCAGCGACTGGCGCAGTGTTTTCAGTGGTAATAACGACTGTATTAGGCGCACTATCGATAAACCCATCATTGATAATCAACTGGATACCATAACTACCTGGATAATCAATCAGCAATGTTGGTTGAGGCGCTGTAGAATCCGATAACGTTGAGGTGCTTCCTGCCGGGCGTGAAGTAATTGACCATTTGTAGGTTAATGGATTGCCATCAACATCGCTGGATGCTGTGCCATCTAATGAGACAGTTTGATTAACAAAAGTTGAAAAATCATCACCTGCATTAGCGATGGGTGCCGAATTTTGAGTTGTTATCTTAACTGTATCAGACTGGCTATCTAGTTTCCCGTCATTAACAGTCAGTTGCAATTCGTAGGTTCCAGCTTCATCGAGTATAAATTCTGGTTTTATCGCCAAAGGGTCTGATAATGTGGCTGTGCTGTTTATTGGTCTACTAAGGAAAAACCAAGAGAAAATTAAGGCATCGCCATCAACATCTGTAGAAGCACTTCCGTCTAACATGACGGTATCACCAGCCTTGGCTGATTGTGATGAACCGGCTTCAGCCACTGGTGCACTATTTTCAGTAGAAATAACCACCTGACTAGGCAATGAGTCCAACTGACTATCATTAACGATCAGCTGCACAGTATATTGACCAGGTAAGTCAACAGTAAATGACGGGGTTGATTGGTCTGAATCGATAAGTACGGCTGAGCTACCTGCCGGAAGACCAATCATCGACCATTGAAAAGTCAGGGGGTCGCCATCAGCATCAGAGGAATTGATTCCATTCAACATGATCAAACCATTCACTTTAACAGTTTGATCAGGGCCTGCATTAGCTATCGGCTTAACATTACCCGTATCGGGAATCGATGAAAATTCAAAGACTAAAGCATCTGGGTTAAATGGAAACCTTCGATTTTGACGCAATGTAAAAGTATCGTTACTGATTCCTTGGGAACCACCAGCAATTACACCAAACGTCAAACTTCCATCAACAATGACTGTATTAGTATCCGTACTGGTTACCGTTGCTGTTGCGGAAGATACGTTGTCTCCAATATTTGTAATCTTAACTTCATATGTAAAGTCGGAGAGCACGCGTGTAACACGATTTGATGATACTAAAACACGCTCATTGACCGTAAATGAATTGGCAGAGACAAGTCCTGGAATTAGCAGCCAAAACAATATGCTATAAACCCGAAAAACTGTATGAATCTTCACTCTGTTATCTCCTTAATGCAAATGTTAACCATCACACTTAAATCTGTGTACACAGAACTAATCACACAAAAGCGTCATAACGATGCATTTGTGGTTTTTATACCGAATTTTCTTGAAAATTTAGAGCAAATACAATCTAAGCTAATTCAGAAATAGCTTTGAGAAAAATATTTAAAATTTTCTTATTTTTTGTAACTGACAGAACCCAATGATTGCCATACCCATCAACAGTAAAAAGATGATATTCGGTTCGGGTATCTGTTGTCCAACAGATAAACTGGTGCTGCCAGTATCAATGATATTAAAAGATGGGTCAAATATTTCGAACGCTTGACTACCCGGCATAGTTCCTATCCCCAAATAATCAAATTGCAAAATGAATCCCGATAACGAAGAACTTGGTGCTATACCTGTCGAAAGTGCAAAAATATCATAAACCCCATCACTGGGTAATCCTGTATCCGGTTGGAACACTAGTGGATCCCAATTAGAAGGTGTACTTAAAATTTGTAAGTTTTCATACAAATTGTAATCAAAATAGATAGCAAACCATTCAATGTCACTCGAAAGAGTATCGTTATGTACCGTATATTCGTACGACCACTGGTTACCTGAAATATTATTTACATCATATTTAATAGTCGCTGCTTGTGTAGAATTTGAGATGAATAAGAAAAACAGTATTGATAAAAGACGCATTATAAACTCCTTGTTTCTAGAAATTTAAAGCATTATCTATGCCGTTATTTAAACGGCATATTTTATATCGAAAATAAATCACTAAAACCTTAAAGCGCTATACTTTTCAAATACATATAGATTTCAAGCAAAATGTGACTTGATTTCCCAATTGCTCATTTCATATTTTATGAGTCATCGCAATCTCCCTAAAAGCTGGTGCTCTGAACTATTGTTAGTTTTTTTTACACTTTCAATTAATTTGAAAATACTTAATAAAATGGCTATGTTTGCGTTAATAGTTGAAAATATTCATAAGGTGCCGCAGCCGCTTGAAGAACAACGCAAGGGGTGATTTGCTCGCCCCATCACTCTAATCCACGCCGCCAGCCCAGATAGTTTTCAAGATATTTAGTAGCCACTCCATGAAATCTTATCATCCAGATTTTAATGCGACTGTCATATGCATTCACATTTTGAAGATGATAGACACCTGCCAGTACACGAACCCCCGCAGACAGATTCAAGGCACTGTGTGCAAGGCCCGCCTGATGAGCTGCACATCTGAGACTCGCACTACCATCGGTACATAGCACGGCATCCGATGCAACGACATGACCCAAGTAGTGGCTCCATGGAGATCACGCAGAACCAATACTGGCACTTGCTCCCGCCCCGTTCCTCGTTGATGAATAGAGTGACCTCTGCGGTGTGGCGGCCTTGGCAATTGCCGTGAACCTTTGAATGACAAGGGAAAATAGGTCTCGTCCGCCTCGACAATGCCTGTCAAGCTAGTTGCCTTTAACTCGGCTAGATCAGTCAGAAAACGGTGTCGCCAGCGAAAGCTTGTGGTTTTAGCCACACCACAACGTGCGGCA
>ENA-ORXI01001524-ORXI01001524.1-sediment-metagenome-genome-assembly--contig:-NODE-1524-length-17784-cov-4.822330_pt1 | contig 17784 bp, 15 predicted proteins | sample MGYA00237861_ERZ511468 | MGnify/ENA primary metagenome ERZ511468 (study PRJEB26299, sample SAMN06266213) | sediment metagenome | isolation source: Hudson Canyon methane seep mesocosm | place...
GGGCTGCAAGATAAAAAAAGCGGCATAGAATGCCGCTAAAGTGCGAGTTGTTAAACTTGTTCCTAGGTTAAGGGAAAGTGTTGAGGTTTTCTGTAGGTGAATGTACTTATAGCCTGTACTTGTAGGGAAGAAATATCTAAAAAGTAGATTGAATAAAGTGAAAAAACGACTCAAATCATTAATAAAATGATTGTATTATTGTTTTGAACTTTAAGTGAAAGACCGTAAAGAGAGCTTGTGATGAATTTCAGAAATACAGAGGGTAGCTGGGGGCTTGTGTCGATTGTTTTGCACTGGCTTGTGGCTGTAATCGTGTTGGGGCTTTTTGGTTTGGGGCTTTATATGGTTGAGTTAGATTATTATGACTCGATGTATAAAACTGCGCCATATATTCATAGAAGCATTGGCATACTACTGTTTATAACGATTGTTTTCAGGCTTGCTTGGCGCGGGCTGAATACTACGCCACAAGCTTTGAGTAATCATAAAGCGTGGGAAGTGAGTGTTGCGCATTGGGTTCATATGGCGCTGTATGGCCTGTTAATCGTTTTAATGCTAAGTGGTTACTTTATATCAACGGCTGATGGTCGTGCAATTTCTGTGTTTTCCTGGTTTGACGTGCCTTCACTAGTGAGTGGTATCGACAATTTGGAGGATCTTGCCGGAGAAGTTCATGAGTTTGTGGCGTATGCGCTTATATCAATGGTTGTACTTCATGCGCTGGGTGCGCTTAAGCACCACCTGTTAGATAAAGACCGTACCCTATTAAGAATGTTAGGGAAAAACAGTAAATAGTATTAATTAAACAACTTTAATAAAACAAAAGAATAGTGGAGAAATTATGAAGCTTAGAAAATGGTTTACCGGGGTCTCGTCGTCTCTGATGTTGTCATCAGCCCTGTTGTTACCCGCTGGGATGGTCAATGCAGCTGACTATGTGATTGATACTGAAGGTGCTCACGCATTTGTGCAGTTTAAAATCAGTCACTTGGGTTATAGCTGGCTATATGGTCGTTTTAATACATTTGAAGGTCAGTTTAGCTTTGATGAAGCGAATCCTTCTGCATCAAAAATATCTGTTTCAATTGATACCCGAAGCATTGATTCCAATCATGCAGAGAGAGATAAGCATTTAAGGAGTGATGATTTTTTAGATGTTAAGACCTTCTCTCAGGCTACTTTTGTGAGCACAAGTGTCGAAGATAAAGGCAATGGAAAAGCCGCGATACATGGTGATTTTACTTTGCGAGGAGTCACTAAACCTATCGTAATTGATGCTGCATTTATTGGTGGTGGCGATGACCCGTGGGGTGGTTACCGTAGCGGATTTAGCGGAAAGACCTCTTTCAAGTTGAAAGATTTTGGCATTCCCAAGAATTTAGGACCTGCTTCAGAAGAAATTGAGATATTTCTTTCTATTGAAGGTATACGGCAATAACCCCTTATTTAGAGTTTAACTTACGGTTGTAATTACTCTATTTCTGCCGGTATTTTTTGCCCTGTAGAGCGCTTTATCGGCGGCTTTAATGACTAGTTCCGGGGTGTTGTGCTGTTCTGTTTTTTGGGATACACCTATGCTAACAGTAACATTAATGCCTTTTTCCCGGGGGGTGACAACACCACGTAGTTGCTCCCCTAGTTTTTTACTTTTTATTCTTTCTTTGCTTCTTAATGTCATTTGATAACTAGCAATACTTTCTCTGAGTTTGTTGAGAGCCGATTCAATAAGCTCGATATTTCTTTTGGGGAATAATATGGCAAATTCTTCTCCTCCGTAGCGGTAGGCAATTCCGCCACTGCCCACTTTTCTTATTTTACTCGCAACTAATCTGAGTACCTGATCACCTGTATCGTGGCCGTAGTTATCATTAAATTTTTTAAAATGATCTATATCTATCATTGCGATAGAGAAATGCTTGCTGAGTGTACCCATTCGTTCATCTAATGCCCTGCGCCCGGGTAACAGTGTTAGTGCATCTACAAATGCAAGGTCGTAAGCGCTTTGTATAAGAGATATAAACATCGCTAGCAATAGGGCTGTAAAAAGTGTGGTTGAGATAGCGATAAGGCCAAAGTCGAAGAAAATAGCATTACCTGTTAGCCAGGCTGCCAGTATAGCTGTTTCTGTGGAGGTTCTTTTCCATAAGGTAATGATAAGTAGTACTGTGCCGCTGGCTAGTTGCGAAGTTAGTAGAGCGAGTCCTAACCAGGCATGATCATGGTTTTTATCAATTAGGAGTGGCTTTATAGTAGGGTATAGTGTGTCTAAATAGCCATCTCGAACGGCAACCCAGAGAAGAATGTAGCTTCCAATAATAACTAATAATCGAGCAAGCCCCCAGCCTGAAACACTTCCTCGTTCTCTATAAAGTGCCGTTAGGCAAAGGTGCCAGGAAAATAGAATGGCAGTGCCAATAAATAACAATTGGGTTGATTGTTCTGCATAAGGTTGCTGCAAGCCATTTTGAATAAATGCATATGCCAGGCAGGCGTTAATAGCCCCTAGGGCTAGTCGGCTCCTGTTAAATATAAGTGAAGCCAGCAGCAATAGTGCGCTCATTAAATAGGGTAAAGATGTGTGTATGGCTTGAGCCCAGGTATTACCCCAGCTGAATTGTAAAATCAGGTAGGCGCAGGCAACAATGGAAAATGGAACTAACTTCCAGAGGTATTTAATGATGGTCACAGTTGATGTCTAATATGGCTGAAGGTATTTAATCATAGCGTTTATTAGACGATAAGGTAAGCGGGCAATGGATATTCTTAATATGAGGGTTATAGCTGAGCTGTCGGCGTTTTAGCAAAAAACTGCTTGTTAGCATTGATATTAGATATATGTTGGCGATAACAAAAGAAATGACACTGTAAGCCAGAATGCTTTTGAAATCACCGACAATAGTGTATTCAATGATCAGCATCGCCGCTAAAAGGCTGCAGCCAATGCCAAAGGCTGTGAGTGCTGTGTTCAGTAGTTGGTATTCTGATCGCATAAAACTCTCCCCTTACCCTTGATTTGATCTAACACTAACTTAATGTCTTTATCGGCATCGCTATACTAGCGCTTCAGTGTCGCTTGAAATATGCGTAATATTACGTATTGGTAATAAATAACAATCACCGCACAGAGGTTCAGGATGAAAAACGGAATACAGGGTATTGCTGAAAAAGCAATGTGGAGTCTGGTTCATGCGGCAGAGAAAAAGCTGTTCAACGAAAACTTTATTATCTCAAATTTAACGCCCTACGATGTGGTCTATCGAGACAGAATTATGTCGGTAAGACACTATCTGCCCCTTGAGGAGCAGCAGGTGCAAATTGGAGAAGAGCTTATTACTGTTAGTCAGACCCAGCATAGTGTACCTCTTGTACTGGTTCCGCCTTTGGCTGCGACTTCAATGATTTTTGATTTGATGCCTCACCGAAGTGTTGTTCGGTTTTTTTTAGCTAAAGGGTTTGATGTTTATTTGATTGATTGGGGAGAGGTCACCGAAGATCATAGCGACCTTTCTTTAGAGACCTATGTTCTAGAGTGGATGCCTGAAGCGTTGTCTCAGGTTAGAGCATTGAGTGGCGAGCAAGATGTTTCTATATTCTCATACTGCATGGGAGGGCTTTTATCTCTTATGTACGCCGCTGCATCTAATGATCCGCATGTACGGAATATGATCACCGTAGCAAGCCCTATCGACATGCACCAAAGCGGAGTGGCAGGCAGGGTGCTTTCCACTATTTACCGTCCTGCACAGGTTTTATCTCAGTTATTGAATTTTTCTTTGTTAGATTTGCCTGCTCGTTATTTTCATGTGCCGGGGTGGGTGAACTCACTTGCATTTAAGTTAACTAACCCTCTTGGTAATGTGATCAACTATTTTGATGTGCTCTTAAATATGTGGGATAGAGAGTATCTCACTGAGCACCTGACAATGAGTCAGTGGTTTGATGATATGGTTGATTACCCGGGTGAGACCATAAAGGATATGGTGGTCCATATGATGATTAATAATCAATTAGCCAAAGGGCGAATACAAATTGGCAATAAACATGCAGAGTTTGAAAAGATTAAATGCTCAATTCTGGCTTTTGCCGGAGATAGCGATACATTGGTCAGTACGCCTGCGGCACGTAAGGTTTTAGATATCGTTTCATCAGAAGATAAGGAGTTTCATGTTGTGCCTGGTGGGCATGCCGGTGTATTTGCTGGCGGGAAGGCCCCGGCAAATACTTGGGCTATTAGTGCTGACTGGCTGGCAAACCGTTCTGACTAGTTGGTAACTTAAAGTGCTTGCATTGTTACATTGGCTTACAAAAAAATGGCGCAATAACAGTGGTTTGTGAACGGAATCCCGTCTTTTTAAGGCGGGGGTCACAGAAATAAAATACGTTTTCTATTATTATTTACTCCATGGCGACATAAGAACATTTAAATAAATTCTGGTCTGTTTTGGTGTGAGGTGAAGCGTGGTATACAAAATTTTTGTTTTGCTTTTAACGGTTAACTTATTTGCAGTAGTAGCAAAAGCTGAAGCTTCTGAGCTTGTAGTTGATGTTGAATTTAATAACATGGTTGCAGGCGATGATGAAATTCTTATTGAAAAGGGTGTGAGTAAAAGCAAATGCTTATCAAGGCTGGCCAGTATGCTGGGTAGTCGATGGTTTAATGATACGGTTGAGTTACAGCGTATGGCTACCATTAAAAGAGAAGGCGACACTCCTCGTTATGCTTCAAGTTTTCAAGACGGCCTTGCAAAAGCGAAGTATGGCTTGGATGTTGCTGGTGATGATTTTTCTGTTTCAATGAAAATGAAGTTTTAATTCTGTGTTATTTAGTTCTATGCCAATTGATCTTTTTATATGCTTCTAAAATACAACCCTAGTAAATAATTCAACTTTCACCCCTCCCTTCTGCTTATTGATTCCCTGATTTGATTGTCGTCAATCATCTACTGCATTGTATTGGTCATACTGTTCGTAATTGAGTATATTTTAGGCAACTAAAAAAATAAACCAGCAGGGGAACAACTAATGGCTATGGCACCAGTGATACACAATGATGTGGAAAAATGCGTTGATGCAATTATCGAAAAAATTGGTAAGGACATTAAATTTGGAATGCCTCTTGGGCTGGGTAAGCCTGTTCACCTCATTAATGCGCTTTATAAGCGTGCCAAGTCAGACCCAAGTATAAATCTGGTTATTGCCACGGCTCTTTCACTTGAAAAGCCCGCAGCGGGCGCGGGGCTCGAAGCAAAGTTTATGGGGCCTTTTGTAGAAAGACTATTTGGTGATGTTCCTGACCTTGAATACATGAAGGATCTTCGAAAAAAAGCCCTGCCGTCTAATGTAGAGGTGACGGAGTTCTTTTTCAAAGCTGGAAGCTTTCTGAAAGATGACAAGCAACAGCAAAATTACATATGCACAAATTATACGCACGCGGTAAGAGAACTCGTAGCTTTAGGTGTAAATGCTGTTTCTCAGATTGTTGCCAAAAAAGAAATTAATGGTGAGCCAAGGTACAGCCTTAGTAGTAACCCAGATACTTCCCTCGACCTTGTGCCTATATTAAGAGAGCAGGAAAAAGCGGGTAGAAAAATAGCCGTTATTGCCGAGGTGAATAACAACCTACCTTTCATGGTTAATCATGCAGAAGTAGGGGAGGATGAGTTCGATTTAATTCTTGAAAATCCTGCTTACGAATACCCACTGTTCGGTGCGCCCAATATGGCTATTATGCCTGCAGATCATATGATTGGTTTTAATGCCAGTACATTATTGAAAGATAATGGCACCTTGCAGGTAGGTATTGGCTCTCTTGGGAGTGCGTTGGTGTACAGTGCCATTCTCAGGCATAACAATAATGATGTGTACAATGAGTTAATGAATGAGCTGAAGCTGGAAGAGCGCTTCCCTGTTATCTCTAAAATTGGTGGCCGTGACACATTCTCAAAGGGGCTTTATGGCTGCAGTGAGATGATGGTTGACGGTTTTATGCATCTTTATAAGGCCGGCATATTAAAGCGAGAAGTTTTTGATCATGCAGAGCTTCAGACCTTGTTGAATGAGAAAAAGATCACTCATGATGTGAATATGGATATGCTTGATGCCCTAGTGGAGCAGGATATTGTTCCTTCAGTCTTGAGGGCGAAAGATATTGCTTTTCTTAAGCAGTTTGGAATATTTAAATCAGACGTAGATTTTAAGGGTGGTAGCTTGTTAGTTGACGGGCAAACCATTGACCCTAAGCTAGAGAGTGACAGTAACCGTCAGTTGATTGCAGAACATTGTCTGGGCGATAAACTGAAGGGCGGTATTGTTATGCATGGAGGGTTCTTCCTTGGACCAAATAGCTTTTATGAGGCTTTAAGGGATTTAAGGGATGAAGAGAATGAAAAGTTTTGCATGACAAGTGTCAAGTATATTAACCATTTGATGGATCATGAATTTGGTAATCAGAAGTTAAAAGTCTCTCAGCGCCAGGATGCTCGTTTTATCAACTCAACAATGATGCATACATTGAGTGGCGCGGCAGTATCTGACGGCCTTGAGAATGGTAAGGTAGTTAGTGGGGTAGGAGGGCAGTATAACTTCGTTGCAATGGCGCACGAGATGGATGATGCCAGATCAATATTAAAACTTAAGAGCCATCGTCAGACTGCTGATGGTCCAAAATCCAACATCATATTTAACTATGGGCATTCAACAATACCTCGCCATTTACGTGATATTGTTATTACAGAGTACGGTGTTGCTGACTTGTTAAGTAAGCAAGATCAAGATGTATATATTGAGCTTATAAAAATTTCTGATTCTCGCTTTCAAGATGAATTGCTAGATCAGGCTAAAGCAGCAGGTAAGGTTGCCAGAGATTACCAGTTGCCAGATGCGTATCGTCATAACACGCCTGAAAATCTGTTAAATGTATTTAATAAATACAAGGCAAAAGGTTTTTTTGACCCCTTCCCATTCGGTTGTGATTTCACGCCTGAGGAGTTAAAGATAGGTAAGGCTTTGAAAGGCCTTAAGGCTAAAACCGCAACTCGTAGTGGATTGTTTAAGTGCATTATAGAAGCTATAAAGGTGAAGGGAGTGCCGTCAGAATTAGCGCCACTAATGAAACGAATGGATATGGAAAACCCTGTAAATTTTAAAGATAAATTAGAGCAAAAACTGCTACTGGCTGAATTAATGGCGCAGTAGCCTCTCGACTTAAATAAAAACCATTGCATTTAGTGTGCAATGGTTTTTTTGTTTGGGTTTAAGATAAACTACCCTTCAGTTATTATTTTTACTTATAATCAAGAAGTTTACTTGCGAGGCTCAATGTCAGATTTACCTAAAGTTTATTCCATTAACTACAATCTCAGAAATGCAGAAGGCGTTATTGTTGATACATCCGAAGGTGGGGAGCCATTAACCTTTCTTGAAGGAAGTGGTGTTGTTGTTAAAGGGGTTGAAAAGGCGCTGCAGGGGCGTAAGCCCGGAGATGTATTAGATGTGACAATCCCTCCAGAGCTGGCTTATGGTACGCATAACCCTGACTACTTGCAGGAAGTGCCTAAATCTCTTTTTGATGCGGTTGAAGATATTGTGGTTGGAATGAAGTTTCAGACCAACACTGGCGAGCAAACGCAGGTAGTGCAAATAGTTAAGATAGGCACAGATTCTGTGACCGTTGATGCGAATCATCCTCTGGCTGGTTTTACACTCTTTTTTGATATTGAAATACTGTCTGTTAAAGACGCTTCTGATGAAGAGGTGCGTCTAGGTTATCCTATTGCAAAAGACTAGATATCTATTGGTAAAATGCGTTTGAAAAATGTAGAAAATTGTTTCTTGTAATATTTTCATGTAAATTCTTAAACAGCATGTATAATTACTATTAATACAAGGGGAAAAACGTATTCTTTTAGGTGCTGTGGTTGATGTTTGTAAATGACCTTACTTGCAGGCAGGCTAAAAAGAATCGATTTTTTTAGAGACGATTAAAGCGTTTTTGCGGTAGTTAGATAGCTTAACTAATGTTATTGACCTGACTAAATAAGAAAAATGATAATGGAAGACGTAGAGCAGAATGAATCATGGCGTATCCTCATTGTAGAAGATGACGAGCGTCTTGCAGATCTTACAAAGGAATACCTTGAAAGTAATGGCTTAGTTGTCTCTGTTGAGCCTAATGGCGGACACGCAGTTGATCGCATCAAAAATGAAAAGCCAGATTTGGTTGTTCTTGATTTGATGCTGCCAGGTGAAGATGGTCTTTCTATTTGCCGTAAGGTACGCCCATTCTACAATGGTCCTATTTTAATGCTGACAGCACGAACAGATGATCTTGATCAGGTGCTGGGCTTAGAGATGGGTGCTGATGATTATATGTCTAAGCCTGTTAGGCCTCGTGTTTTATTGGCGCGAATAAGGGCATTATTGCGACGTATTACAGAGCCACTTACGTCTGAACAGGCTGGAAATGGTTCTGATGGTGATGAGCCAGTAAGACTGACATTTAACAATTTGGTTGTTGATCGCTCTATGCGCGAAGCCTGGTTAAATGATGAAAGCATTGAGTTAACCAGTGCTGAGTTTGACCTGCTTTGGTTGTTGTCTAGTAGTGCAGGTACAGTGCTTAGTCGCGAAGAGATTTTTACTGCGCTAAGAGGTATTGAGTATGATGGTCAAGATCGCTCAATAGATGTTCGGGTTTCAAGAATTCGTCCAAAAATTGGTGATGATCCCGTTCATCCAAAGCGAATAAAGACGGTTCGCAGCAAAGGTTACTTGTTTGTTAAAGAAGCCTGATATTTAAGAGGCGATAAATTTTTAACAAGCCACCTGGCTCAGGGTTTAACAATTGTGAACAAACTTTTTATAAGAATGTTTGGAGGCTTACTACTAACATTAATGGTAGTAAGCCTTTTTTGTACCTTTCTTTATAACACCGTTAATGTGGTTCGTAGTGAGCATTATCGAGTGTCTATTTCAGCGCCGGCTTTAAACTGGCTGGCAGAACTGAGCACTGCTGAGCTTGCCTCAATGGTTTCTGGCTTGTCTGAGTCAAGTACTTTAAGCCCAGATCTAACTCAAATTAGTATTGAGCCCGTATCACTATTTCATCTTTCATCTGTCGAACTTGAGCGCCTTAGTTACGGTCAGGTGCTTGTTACCTCTGAGGATCACGGTTACCGGGTTATCAGTGCATTAGGTGACAATAATGGAGGGCTGATTTCTGACGAAGAACCGCGTTTTGTGGTTGCCTGGTTTTCTGATCTGTATTCAGGTTCTAATCAGTTGTTGGGAGGGCTAATTCTTGCACAATTGAATGCAAAGTTGTTGTCGCAGGCTCAGGAAGTTAACGAAGCTTATCTATCTGAGTTGATGGAGGCTTTTAATGTTTCTATTTCTCTGCTCGCTGACGAGGGTGATAACCTGCCTTCAGGGGTGCAGACTCAATTATCTACTAACGGGCAATACTTCTATTCGGGTGGTGATGATTCTTCCGCAATTGGCTATTACCGTTTAGAAAATGGTGCTGTTTTCCGTGTAGGTTTCCCAGAGCCTTATAGTTCAGTTTCGTATGTCCTCATCTTTGCATTGGTGTTAATGGTTATAGCATCTGTGGCTGCGGCGGTTTATGTGTTGATCGCGTCGATCGATAAAAGACTTAGAGGTCTGGAGGCTGTCGCCAGCAGAATCTCTCGGGGTGAGCTGGATGCACGTATTAATGTTGATAGAGAGGATGCCATAGGGCGTTTGGGTAACGCTTTTAACCGTATGGCCGAGCATGTTCAGCGTTTGGTTGGGGTTCAGCGAGAGATGATTCATGCGGTTTCTCATGAGCTAAGAACCCCTGTTGCCAGAATTCGTTTTGGTGTACAAATGATCGAAGACTGCAGTAGTGAAAAGTCTCTTCAGAAGCAGTTGACGGGTATTGATTCCGATATTCAGGAATTAGATGAGTTGATAGATGAAATATTGACCTATGCGCGGCTGGAGCAGGGTGGCCCGATACTGGTATTTAATGATGTAGATGTGAAGTTGATTGTAGAGCAGGTTGTTTCTGAACAGAGTAGTGTTAAGCCAGAAATGACTATTCAGGCGGAGTTTGAAGAAGGGGCTCAGCAGTGGAAGCAGTCTGATGTAGAGTATCGCTATATTCACCGAGCTGTGCAGAACCTGGTAGGTAACGCAACACGTTACGCTACATCTACGGTTAAGGTGCATTGTGCATTTGATAAAGATACTTGTCGTATTGATGTAGAAGATGATGGTGCGGGTATACCGGAGAGTGATTGGGAAAAAGTGTTCACACCTTTTGCTCGGCTTGATGATAGTCGCACTCGTTCATCGGGTGGTTATGGTTTAGGGCTTTCAATTGTTAGGCGAATCTTATACTGGCATGGAGGGCAGGCATTTTTAGGTCGTAGCAGTATGGGGGGGGCTAAATTTAGTTTGGTTTGGCCTCGTCGGCAGTTAGATAATTGATCGCGGCCCTAAGCCGCGATCAATTTCAATTTAGTTAGTGCCTCAAGCGCTCTGTTTTTCAGTGGTCGGTTTTTTGTTAGATAGGTATGTTTCTAATGCCTGAACCTCATCATGATTCATAACCAGTCCAAGCTTGGTACGTCGCCATAAAATGTCTTCAGCAGACTTTGCCCACTCTTCCTGCACTAAATAATCCACCTCGCATTGATAGAGGTTTGCGCCAAAATCTATTCCTAAATCAAGTATGCCTAAATCATTTGAAGATTTAGATTGTGCAAGGAATTGCAGGCAAAGAAGACCATAACTTCGACTGTAGCGGGTTAGTAATGTCTCGGGAAGCCAGGCATGAACCTCTTGAATAACCTGTTTTACATCATTCAAAGACTGGGTCGCACTCGTCGCACCTGGGAGTGGGTTTGTTGCGGTCCAGCTTTTTCCCATTTTTGGGAAGTAGGGAGCTAGTTTTGTCATAGCGGCTTCTGCTAGCTTACGATAGGTGGTGATCTTGCCACCGTAAATAGATAATAATGGTGTTTTCTGGTTATTATCTTCTATTTCCAGAGTGTAATCTCTAGTCATTGCAGAAGGGTCTGATGACTCATCATCGCAAAGCGGTCTAACGCCTGAGTAAGTGCCTACAATATCAGTGCGCGCTATTTGGGCGATAAAGTGCTTGTTTACAATGTCTATTAAGTAGTCAATTTCGTCATCATCAATTGAAACGCTTGATGGGTCACCCTTATATTCTTTATCTGTTGTGCCTATTAAAGAGAATTTATCCTGATAAGGTATGACGAAAACAATTCGCTTATCTTCATTTTGTAATATAAATGCACCTTCATAATTGTGGATTTTAGGCACAATGATGTGGCTACCTTTAATTAGGCTGATGTTTCTTGTGGGCTTTTGTTTTATGTGGTCGGCTATGACCTGGCTAACCCAGGGGCCTGCTGCGTTGACCAGTGCTTTTGCAAAAACGGTATGCTCTTGATTTTTGTCTAAATCAAGTAATGTTACCTTCCATACATTTTCACTTTCAATTTTGTTTGCTGCTATGAATTTTGTGCGGGTAAGTATTGTAGCGCCATTGCGCTTAGCTGAAATAGCATTAGTAACTACAAGGCGAGCGTCATCAACGGAGCAATCAGAGTATTGATAGCCTTTTTTTATGTTCTCTTTTAATGGGCTTTGGTGCTTGAACTTACATGACTTGGTGCCAGGCAGGGTATTTCGTTTCGTTAAGTGATCATACATAAAAAGCCCAGACCTGATCATCCATCCGGGGCGTAAGTGTGGCCGGTGAGGAAGGGTGAATCGTAAAGGTTGTACTAAGTGAGGGGCGTTCTTTAAAAGTACTTCACGTTCTGCCAGTGCTTCTTTAACTAGTCTAAACTCATAATGTTCAAGATACCTCAAACCTCCATGAATTAACTTACTGCTTGCAGAAGACGTTGCTGAAGCGAGGTCTGATTGCTCGCACAATACAACGGAAAGCCCTCTGCCTGCTGCGTCTGCGGCAATGCCTGTTCCATTTATACCGCCGCCTACAACTAAAATATCTACCGTGCTTGAGGTAAGAGTTAACACTATCAATATCCTTTTTTGATCATCAATGTTCGAAAACGAATGTTTATGTTCGGAGTATAATATTGATGTTTAATTATTACAAATGTATTAAATCAAGAAATATTGTAATTTGTGACGTATTTTTATGTATTTGAAGGCGAGTGGGGGGAGTGAAAAGAGCCCTCTTTCTTATGAGGGCTTTTTAATTTTGAGACGAGGAGTTTGAATTAATTGCTTGGTTAGCCTGTTACTGTTAGTTCGACGTTGTTTTCGTCAAGGATGTCTACTATGTTATGAGGCGGTTTTTTGCTGGTAAAAAGATGAGATGCCTGACTGATGTTACCTAGTCTGATCATTGCATTTCTGCCAAATTTAGAATGGTCAGCGGCTAAAAAAACCTGTCTGGCATTTTCGATAATGGCTTGAGCTACTCTTACTTCTTGATAATCAAAGTCGAGAAGTTCGCCATCATCATCTATGCCACTTATGCCAATGAGTGCAAAATCAACCTTAAACTGCTTAACAAAATCTACAGTAGCTTCACCAATAATGCCTCCGTCACGGTTACGTACAGCACCTCCTGCAATGATGACGTTGAAATCTTCTTTTGAGCTCAGAATACTGGCGACGTGCAAGTTATTAGTGATAATGGTTAAACCATGGTGCTTGAGTAGTGCTTTTGAGATGGTTTCTGTCGTAGTGCCAATATTAATAAACATTGAAGAGTGGTCAGGGATCTTGCTTGCAATAGCATCAGCTATTCGCTGTTTCTCTTCCAAGTTTTGAATTTTTCTATCGTTATAGGCTGTATTTAATGTGCTGGAAGGAACTCCAGCGCCACCATGATAGCGTTGAAGTAATTTTTCCTGATCAAGATAGTTGATATCTCTTCTGATCGTTTGGGGGGTCACCTGAAAGTGCTGAGCCATATCGTCAATGGTGACGAAGCCTCGCTCAGCAACAAGGTCTATAATCTGTTTATGCCGTGTTTCCTGTGCCATTGAATGCGCTCTGGTTGATTTACGAACAGGCGCGTATTATGAACTAATTCAAATTTTTTTTCAGTGGTGCTTTTATAAATCATTATATATAGATAAAGTGCTATTATACGGCTAAAATGTTCACAAACGAATTTTGAAATTTAAGTCCTGATATGATGATAATTAACGAATATGGAATAAATTGATTATGGCTAGCTATCTACTTGCAATAGATCAGGGAACTACCAGCTCTCGGGCGATTATTTTTGGTAAAGATGGATTGCCAGTTGCTTCAGCCCAAATGGAATTCACACAACATTTTCCACATGATGGCTGGGTGGAGCATGATCCTGAAGAAATTTGGTCTTCTACGTTGAGTGTTTGCAAAGAGGCTATATCAAAATCAGGTATAGATGCAGAGCAAATAGCGGGTATAGGTATAACCAACCAGCGAGAAACAACAATTGTATGGGATCGTGATAGTGGAGAGCCCATCTATAATGCCATTGTCTGGCAAGATAGAAGAACCGCTGATATTTGCGAAACTTTAAAGGCCGGAGGCCTTGAAGAGGATGTTGTCCAGAAAACGGGCTTGTTAATTGATCCTTATTTTTCAGCTACTAAAATAAGTTGGATTCTTGATCACGTTGAAGGTGCTAGAGAAAAAGCGGAGCAGGGTAAGCTTGCATTTGGAACGGTTGATAGCTTTTTACTTTGGCGTTTAACGGGTGGAAAAAGCCATAAAACAGATGCCACGAATGCCTCTCGTACTTCATTATTTGATATTCATACACAAAAGTGGGATGAAAAGCTATTGAGCGCTTTTAATGTGCCTCGCTTAGTTTTACCTGAGGTGCTTGATAGTAGTGATGATTTTGGGGTGACCGATGCAGACCTTCTTGGTGCTTCAGTGCCTATATATGGTATAGCGGGTGATCAACAGGCCGCATTAATCGGGCAGGCTTGCTTTCAGCCCGGTATGGCAAAAAGCACTTATGGTACCGGGTGTTTTCTGATGTTAAATACGGGTGATAAACCCGTGCGCTCTGAAAATCGATTATTAACAACGGTTGCCTATCGTTTGAATGGTAAAACAACTTATGCGGTTGAGGGGAGTATTTTTGTGGCCGGGGCGACCATTCAGTGGCTGAGAGATGGTTTACAGTTAATTGATTGCGCTTCAAAAGCCGAGGCAATGGCGGTGGAGACTGGCTCTGATAACCCTGTTTATCTAGTACCTGCATTTACTGGTTTGGGTGCTCCGTATTGGGACCCTCATGCCAGAGGTGCTATTCATGGTTTAACTCGTGATACAGGAATAGCGGATATCGTCACTGCTGGTTTGCAGTCGGTTTGTTATCAGACTAAAGATCTTGTTCGGGCGATGCAGAATGATGGCGCTAGTTATAAAGCGTTAAGAGTTGATGGTGGCATGGTTGTTAATAACTGGTTAATGCAGTTTTTATCTGACGTACTTAATGTGACCGTTGACCGGCCTAAAATTACTGAAACTACTGCTCTGGGTGTTGCTTATTTGGCAGGCTTGAAAGCCGGTTTATATGAGGGGCTTGATGAAATAGCAGAGCTTTGGCATCGTGAGCATCGTTTTGAACCGAATATGCAGCCTGAAAAGCGTGAAAAGTTATATTCGGGTTGGTTGGATGCGGTTGAGCGCGTCAGATAGATTTTTTTGAAGAGCTCTCAGACCACTGGAAAGCAATTAGGTGGTCTGCGGCAAGGCTGATATTGATCTGGTTACCAATGTATAGGTCTTGATGACTGGGGAAAAGCCCTTCTACGATGGAGCCAGAACTCAGTTTTAGCCTGTAGAGTGTTGATGTGCCAGCAAAGGTTTTACTAATAATATTGGCTGAAATTGATGATTCTGAGTTAAAAACAATATCATCAGGTCGAACCAAAATATCTACATGGCTACCATTGGGCCATTGGTAGGCTCTATTTCCTTCGATAACACCCAGTTCTGTTTCAAATGCCTCATGAGTAAGTTGTGTACCTTTAATAAAACAGCCTTGACCCACAAAGCTGGCCACAAAGCGATTTACAGGTTCATGATAAAGGTTGTACGGTGTGTCCCACTGTTGAATCACTCCGTCTTTAATAACACCAATATGGTCGCACATGGCAAAAGCTTCTTGTTGGTCGTGCGTGACGAGTATGGCTGTCATATTGAGCGATTTTAATATATCGCGAATATTGAGGCTTAATCGTTTTCTGAGTTCAACATCTAAATTTGAAAACGGTTCATCAAGAAGAATGAGTGAGGGTTCGGGAGCCATGGCTCTTGCCAGTGAAACCCTTTGTTGTTGCCCGCCTGATAATTCATGAGGGTAGCGTTCAGCTAAGTCGGAAAGGTTAACCAGCTCTAACATTTCGGCGACTTTTATTTTTCGTGCTTTGCGACTGACCTTATTCAAGCCATAAGCAATATTCTGAGCGATGGTCATGTGAGGGAATAGAGCATAATCTTGAAAGACCATGCCTACAGGGCGCTTTTCAGGGGCGAGGGATTGATTCTCAGACGAAATAACCTTGTCCCTGAGTGATATCTCCCCTTTACTTACTGGGTGAAATCCTGCAATTGCTCGCAGTATAGTGCTTTTCCCACAACCGCTGGGGCCTAAAAGGCAACCTATATCGCCTTCATTTAGCGAGAGAGATAGGCCCGCTATGATGTCTGTACTATCATAGCGGCAGGTGAGCTTATCAATTTTTAACAGTGGTGGCATTAATTTACGGTCGCTTTAATGGGGGCTGAGCTTAAGCTCGTCATCCTCGCGAAGGCGGGGATCCAAAGGGTTTTATGGCTTTGTTCCAAATGGATTCCCGCCTTCGCGGGAATGACAGTCCTGGGCGTTTATGCCTTAAGTAAGTGCCATTCGGGTATTAACTGTTGCAAAGAAGAAATTCTAACAAAGCCTTTTGAGCATGTAACCTGTTCTCTGCTTCATCCCACACGACTGAACTTTCATGGTCCAGCATATCGTTGCTGATTTCTTCCCCTCTATGAGCGGGGAGGCAATGCATAAATAGAGCATCAGAGTTTGCGTAAGACATTAGTTCAGGAGATGCCTGGTAATTTTTAAATACCTTAGCCCTTTCATTTTGCTCTTCTTCCTGACCCATTGAGGCCCAAACATCGGTCACTATCAGGTCACTGCCTTGTACGGCTGCCTTAGGGTCTCTAACAACACGAACATGGCCGGTGTTTTCTTCAAGTAATGTGTGAGCAGGATCATAACCCATAGGGGATGCAATGATGAGCTCAAAGTTATATTGCCGGGCAGCATTAATGTATGAATTACACATGTTGTTGCCATCACCAATCCAGGTTACACGCTTGCCCTCAATGGAGCCTCGGTGTTCGTGGAAGGTTTGCATGTCAGCTAGTAATTGGCAGGGGTGATAATCATCTGTTAATGCATTAATAACAGGTACTTTGGAGTAGCGAGCAAACTGTTCAATTTTTTCATGCTCAAAGGTACGAATCATAATGGCGTCAACCATTCTGGAAAGCACTCTTGCGCTGTCTTCTATGGGTTCTCCACGGCCTAGCTGCGTATCTCTGGGCGATAAGAAGATAGAGCTGCCACCAAATTGAGCCATTCCAGACTCAAAAGAAACACGGGTTCGGGTTGATGATTTCTCAAATATCATTCCCAATACACGGTTTTTCAGGGGCTCGTATATCTTTCCCTGTTTGTGTTCATTTTTTATTTCGATTGCACGGAGTGTAAGCTTTTTAAGCTCTTCCGGAGTGAAATCAAGTAATGTTAAAAAATGTCTCAGTGCCATGGGGCTCTTCTCTTCTTAGTCGTGTTTATCGCGCGATTTTTCTGTCATCAGCTGCATAAAGTTTAACAATCTTAACGACAGATTCTGCCAGAAATACAGCTTCTTCGTCTGTCATTGTTAGTGCCGGCAGTAGGCGTATTATTTTTTCAGACGTTATATTGATTAGTAGTCCTGCTGCTTTTGCTAGTGGGACAAGTTCTGGGCAAGGGTTGTCCATTTCAATGGCAATCATAAGGCCTTTGCCACGTATACTTGTTACATAGCTAGCGCTTTCCAGATTTTCTTTTAATATCTGTTGAATTTTGTTACCAAGCTCTATTGCTCGTTGGTCTAGTTTTTCAGTTTTTATTTGCTCTATTACAGCCAGTGCTGCGGCGCAGGCAAGAGGATTACCACCAAAAGTAGAGCCGTGTGCGCCAGGTGAAAAGACCTCGGCAGCCTTACCTTTCGCTAAACAGGCACCAATAGGGAAGCCATTGCCAAGTCCTTTAGCTGTAGTGACAACGTCAGGCACAATGTTATAACCACTGTACGCAAAGTAAGAGCCGGTTCGTCCATTGCCTGTCTGAACTTCATCAAGCATTAGCAGCCAGTCGTTTTGGTCGCAGATGCCGCGTAATGACGTCATGTATTCTTGATCAGCAATTGAAAGTCCACCTTCACCCTGAATAGGTTCAAGGAACACCGCAACAACATTGGGGTTTGATTTTGCTACATTTTCAACGGACTGAATGTCATTAAATGGCACTCTGATAAAGCCACTTAACAGAGGTTCAAAGCCTGCCTGAACTTTACGATTTCCAGAGGCTGTAAGTGTTGCCATTGTTCTGCCATGAAAGGCATTTTCCATAACAATAATTGAGGGTGAATCAATACCTTTCTGATGGCCATAACGTTTTGCAATTTTTATGGCTGCTTCGTTGGCTTCTGCCCCTGAATTCGAGAAAAAGAC
>ENA-ORXI01001526-ORXI01001526.1-sediment-metagenome-genome-assembly--contig:-NODE-1526-length-17758-cov-4.434478_pt1 | contig 17758 bp, 14 predicted proteins | sample MGYA00237861_ERZ511468 | MGnify/ENA primary metagenome ERZ511468 (study PRJEB26299, sample SAMN06266213) | sediment metagenome | isolation source: Hudson Canyon methane seep mesocosm | place...
TTTCGGTGGTGAAGTTGGAATTTCAACAAGTAAACTTCCTCCAAGAGGACCAGTAGGGTTAGGACAGCTAACTTCATATAAATATGAAGTTATTGGTAAAGGTCAAACTAGGAAGTAAATTGTCTTTAAAAATAAAAAAAATAGGTATTTTAGGAGGAACTTTTGATCCAGCACACAAAGGTCACTTAAAAATATCGAAAGAAGCAAAAAAAAGATTTAATCTCAATGATATTATTTGGGCTATTACAAAGAAAAATCCATTTAAAAAAAAAAGTAATTTAGATTTAAATTCTAGAATTAAATTTGCAAAAAAAATTACAAAAAAAAATAAATTTATAAAAATTCAATTTTATGAAGAAAAAATAAGATCAAACAAAACAATTGATTTAATCAATTATCTTAAAAAAAATAATAAAAAATTAGATATTTATTTTATAATGGGCGCAGACAATCTTATTAATTTTCACAAGTGGCATAAATGGAAGTTAATTTCACAAAAATGTAATATATTGGTATTTGATAGACAAGGATATAAAGCTAAATCTTTAAAATCGGTAACATTTAAACGATTAAATCAAAAGAGTTTGAAATTTATTAAATTTAAAAAAGTTAATATTTCATCTTCTCAATTAAGGAAAATTTGATAAGATTTTTATAATTAATGGATAAAATATTTGATTTAAAAAAAATAATCATAAATACTTTAGATTCCAATAAAGCATTAGACATTGTAAGTATAGATTTAGAAAATAAAAGTTCAATAGCAGACTATTTAATAATTGCTAGCGGAACTTCATCAAGACATATGCAAGCATTATCTGAAATTGTTTTAGAAAAGTTCAAAATTAGCGGAATACCAAATTGTAAAATTGAAGGTAATGAAAGTAATGATTGGAAGTTAATAGACGGAATAGATGTTATAGTTCATATATTTAATCCAGAAAAAAGAAAATTTTATGAGCTTGAAAAAATGTGGTCAGAATTAATTCCAAAAGAAAAAATTTTGATATGAAAATTATTATAATATTTTTATTTTCTTTTTTAATTTTAAATAAAAGTTTTGCTGAAACAGAAAAAAATATTTATGAAAAAATTGATTTATTTAGCGAAGTTTTAAATAAAATTGATAAAGAATATGTAGAAAGTGTTAATCAAAGCGATGCAATGGATGCCGCTATTAACGGCGTTTTACAATCATTAGATCCATACTCTGCTTATATGTCGCCAGAAGTATTTAATGATATGCAGACAGAAACAAGTGGCAAGTTTGGAGGGCTTGGAATTGAAGTTGGTATGGAGCATGGCGTTGTAAAAGTTATTTCTCCAATCGACAATTCTCCAGCTTCAAGAGTAGGTGTAAAAGCTGGCGATTACATTGTAAAAATAAATGATATTCAAGTTCAAGGCAAATCACTAACTGAAGCTGTTGAGATAATGAGAGGTCCTGTAGGATCAGATATTAAAATTACAGTAAGAAGAAGAGGTGTTAAAAAAGCAATTATTTTTAAAATAACTAGAGAAATCATAAAAATTGCATCTGTAAAATCTAAATATATAGATAAGAGTATTGGTTATTTAAGACTAACATCTTTTAATGAAAACAGTGGAGATCAAATTAAAGATAAAATTAAAAAATTTAATAAAAAAAAAGATATTAAAGGTTATATCTTAGACTTAAGAAACAATCCTGGAGGTTTATTATCTCAAGCAATAAAAATTACAGATTTTTTTCTTGAAAATGGAGAAATAGTTTCAACAAAAGGTAGAAAAATATCTGAAAATAGAAGATGGTTTGCCAAAAAAGGAGATTTAACTAAAGGAAAAACTTTAATCGTTCTAATAAATGAAGGCTCTGCTTCAGCTTCTGAAATTGTAGCAGGAGCTTTAAAAGATCACAAAAGAGCTATTCTTGTTGGTGAAAATAGTTATGGCAAAGGGTCGGTACAGTCAATAATTCCATTAAAAAATAAAGGTGCAATTAGATTAACAATTTCTAAATATTATTTACCATCGGGCAAATCAATATCAGAAGTAGGCGTAACTCCTGACATTGAAGTCGAAGAAAGTTCAGATGCTTTTGTAATTAATACAGATACTGACAATCAGTTAAATTTTGCTGTCAAACTTCTTAACGGATAAACATGGGTGAAAAATTCAAACACCTGCCACTTAGAAATGGTGTTGGATTAGTTGTATTAAATAATGAAAATAAAGTTTTTGTTGCAAAAAGAATAGATAATCCTAAAAATTTTTGGCAAATGCCGCAGGGTGGTATTAATAAAGGAGAAGATTATTATACTGCTGCTTTAAGAGAGTTAAAGGAAGAAACAAGTATTGTTAGTGTAAAACCTATTAAAGAAATAGAAGAAAAATTAACTTATATTTTACCTGATCACTTAATAGGTATTATTTGGAAAGGAAAATACAAAGGTCAAAAACAAAAATGGTTTATAATGAAATTTATCGGAAATGATTCAGAAATTAATATTAAAACTAAACACCCTGAGTTTTTAGATTGGAAATGGATAGATCCAGAAAATTTAACTGATATAGCCGTACATTTTAAACTTGAAATTTATAAAAAGCTTAAATCTGAAATAAAAAAAATATTAGACTAATTTAAAGTTAAAGATTTTAAAACTTCAATTTTATGATCAACTAAATATTTTGCTTGATCAGACATATCTTGATTTTGTGATTCTTTTTCAGCTTCGGTCAAAATATCTCTTACCTTATTTTTATCTATTTTTTTTATATCAAAAATATTACTTGTTAGTATTGATAAGCAATTATTTTTAAACTCTATTATTCCATCTTCAACATAATAAGTTTCTTCAATAGCTGTGGAGTCTATAACTTTTAATAATCCTGGTTTTAAAAATGAAATTATAGATATATGATCTTTTAAAATCCCCATGTCGCCTTCAAAAGCAGGCACTACTACCTCAGTTGCATCTTCTCTTGATAAAAAAGATTTTTCAGGATTTACTATTTCAACTTTAAAAACGTTGCTCATTATGCGGCAGCTTCTTTTGCCATTTTTTCAGCTTTTTCAACAACCTCTTCAATTGTACCTACCATATAAAAAGCTGCTTCTGGAAGATGATCATATTCACCTTTGCAAATTGCATCAAAGCCTTTAATTGTAGATTCTAAATCAACAAGTTTTCCTGGTGAACCAGTAAAGACTTCAGCCACAAAGAATGGTTGAGATAAAAATCTTTGAATTTTTCTAGCTCTTGCTACAGTTAATTTGTCTTCTTCGGATAATTCATCCATACCTAAAATTGCTATAATATCTTGTAAAGATTTATAAGTTTGTAGAACTTTTTGTACTTCTCTTGCTACTCTATAATGTTCATCTCCAACTATTCTAGGGTCTAAAATTCTAGAGGTAGAATCTAAAGGATCTACAGCGGGATAAATTCCAATTTCTGCAATTTGTCTAGATAATACTGTTGTTGCATCTAAGTGAGCAAAAGATGTAGCGGGTGCTGGATCAGTTAAGTCATCAGCAGGTACATAAATTGCTTGCACAGATGTAATCGAACCTTTGTTTGTCGTAGTAATTCTTTCTTGAAGATTACCCATATCAGTTGCAAGTGTAGGCTGATATCCAACAGCAGAAGGAATTCTTCCTAATAATGCAGAAACTTCTGAGCCTGCTTGTGTAAATCTAAAAATATTATCTACGAAAAAAAGTACATCTTGACCTTCTTGATCTCTAAAATATTCAGCTACTGTTAAACCTGTTAAACCTACTCTTGATCTTGCCCCTGGAGGTTCATTCATTTGACCATAAACCAATGCAGCCTTAGATCCTTTTCCATCTGGTTTAATTACTCCAGAATCTATCATTTCATGGTAAAGATCATTTCCTTCTCTGGTTCTTTCGCCAACACCTGCAAAAACTGAAAATCCTCCATGTGCTTTTGCAATATTGTTAATTAATTCCATAATGATAACTGTTTTACCAACTCCGGCACCTCCAAATAATCCAATTTTTCCTCCTTTGGCATATGGTGCTAATAAATCTACTACTTTAATTCCTGTTACTAAAATTTCTGTTTCTGTTGATTGTTCTGTAAAAGGCGGTGCCGGTCTATGAATTGGCCATCTTTCTTTAGTTTTAATTTCACCTTTTTCATCAATGGGCTCACCTATCACATTAATAATTCTTCCTAATGTTTCAGGTCCTACAGGAACTTTTATTGGATTTCCAGAATCTATTACTTCATCACCTCTTTTTAAACCCTCTGTAGCATCCATTGCAATTGTTCTAACATTTGACTCTCCTAGATGTTGGGCAACCTCTAAAACTAGTCTGTTCTCTCCTATTTTGCATTCTAATGCAGTTAATATTTCTGGTAGTTTGTCTTCAAATTTTACATCTACAACTGCCCCAATAACTTGTGTTACATGTCCCTTGTTACTCATAATTTATAAACTTTCTGCTCCTGATATAATTTCTATTAATTCTTTAGTAATTGCTGCCTGACGACTTCTGTTATACTTGATAGTAAGTTTGTCAACCATTTCACCCGCGTTTCTGGTCGCATTATCCATTGCACTCATTCTTGAACCTTGTTCGCTAGCTGAATTTTCTAACATCGCTTTAAAAATCTGAGTAGAAATATTTTTAGGCAATAAATTGCTTAAAATTTCATCTTCTTCTGGTTCAAATTCATAATTATCTTCAGAAGAATTCGCTTCTGCCTCAGAAGCTTTTAAAGGAATTATTTGTTGTTCTTGTGGTATTTGAGTAATTACATTTTTAAATTGATTATAAAAAATTGTACATACATCAAATTCTTTTTTTTCAAAATTATCAATTATTATTTTTCCTACTTTTTCTGCATCTAAGTAATTAATAGTTTTTGAATCTTTAAAGGATATCTTTTTAATAATATTATCTTTATAAACTCTTTTTAATTGATCATAACCTTTAGATCCCACAGCTATAATTTTTAAAGTTTTACCTTCATTTGAGATCTTTTGAAAATAAACTTTAGCTTTTTTAATAATATTTGTATTAAAACCTCCACAAAGACCTCTATCAGAAGTCATAACTATACATAAATGTGTTTTATCTTCGCCTGTTCCTGAGAGCAATTTAGGAGCATTTTCTTTATCAGATATTCCACTAGAGAGATTAAGAATAATATTATTCATTTTTTCAGAATATGGTCTTCCTTTTTCAGCATTCTCTTGAGCTCTTCTAAGTTTTGCAGCCGCAACCATTTTCATTGCCTTAGTAATCTTTTGTGTGGACTTTACACTTGCTATTCTTTTTTTTAGATCATCTAAACTTGCCATATTTTATGAATTAAAATTCTTTTTAAGTTCTGTTATTGCTTCAATTAATAATTTTTCAGTATCTTCCTCAAGCTTTCCTGAACTTGAAACAGATTCTAAAATTTCTGGTTTTTCAGATTTACATTTTTCAATAATTTTTGATTCAAATGCATCAATATCTTTGAGTTCTACATCATCCAAATAGCCTTTAACTCCACAAAAAACAGAAATAACTTGTTCGGCAACTGTCATTGGTGAATATTGTTTTTGTTTTAAAAGTTCAGTTAATTTTGAACCTCTATTTAAAAGTTTTTGTGTAGATGCATCTAAGTCTGATCCAAACTGAGCAAATGCAGCCATTTCTCTATATTGGGCAAGTTCTAGTTTCATTGATCCAGAAACTTTTTTCATTGCTTTGGTTTGTGCAGACGATCCAACTCTAGATACAGATAAACCTACGTTTATAGCTGGTCTAATTCCCTGGTTAAATAATTCTGTTTCAAGAAATATTTGTCCATCGGTAATTGAAATAACGTTAGTTGGAATAAACGCAGAAACATCACCACCTTGTGTTTCAATAATTGGAAGAGCTGTTAAAGATCCACCGCCATGATCATCACTAAGTTTAGCTGCTCTTTCAAGTAATCTACTATGTAAATAAAATACGTCACCAGGATAAGCTTCTCTTCCCGGGGGCCTTCTTAATAAAAGAGACATCTGTCTATAAGCTACTGCCTGCTTAGATAAATCGTCATAAATAATTAAAGCATGCATTCCATTATCTCTAAAGTATTCACCCATAGTGCACCCAGTGTAAGGTGCTAAAAATTGAAGTGGCGCAGCATCAGAAGCGGTAGCAGCTACAATTGTTGTATATTCCATAGCTCCTGCTTCTTCTAAAGTTTTTTGAATTTGTCTAACAGTAGATCTTTTTTGCCCTATAGCCACATAAACACAATAAAGTTTTTGTTTTTCGTCACCTGACGCGTTTATTTTTTTTTGATTTATAATGGCATCAATAGCAACTGCAGTTTTTCCAGTTTGTCTATCACCAATAATTAATTCACGCTGACCTCTTCCAATTGGTACTAAACTATCAATTGATTTTAGTCCTGTTTGCATTGGTTCGCTAACTGATTTTCTTGGAATAATTCCTGGAGCTTTTACTTCAACTCTACTTCTTTTTAATCCTTTATCTAAAGCCCCCTTACCATCAATTGGATTCCCTAAACCATCTACAACTCTTCCTAATAATTCTTTTCCAACTGGCGCGTCAACAATTGCACCTGTTCTTTTAACGATATCTCCCTCTTTAATGGCTCTATCATCTCCAAAGATTACAACACCAACATTTTCACTTTCTAAGTTTAATGCCATTCCTTTAGACCCATCGCCAAATTCTACCATTTCTCCAGCTTGAACATTGTCAAGCCCATATATTCTAGCAATACCATCTCCTACAGATAAAACCTGACCAACTTCTGTTACTTCTGCTTTATTTCCAAATTTTTTTATTTGCTCTTTTAATATCTTTGTTACTTCTGAAGGATTTATTTCCACTTAAGCCTCTATCATTCTATTTTCTATTTGTTGTAATTTATTTTTAATGGAAGTATCAACCATTGTGCTTCCTACCTGCACAATCAAACCTCCGATTAAACTTGGGTCATATTTATAATTTAATTTTATTTTTGAGCTAAAACTTTTAGTTAAATCTTCTTTAATACTATTGATTTCATTTTCTGTAAGTTCTTTTGCTGCAGTTAACTCCGCTTTTATTTCGCCTCTTTTTTTTGAACAAGTTTCAATAAAATCTTTTAATATTTTTTCAACATAAAATAATCTTCTTTTTGATATCAAAAAACTTAAAAATTTAGTTAATAAATTATTTAATTTATAATTTTCAGATATTTTTAATATTACATTTAGCTGATCTTCTTTTTGATTAGTTGGATCTTTTATAAGAGAATTAAACTCATCACTACTTGATATTAATTTAATTATAGAAGATGAATGTTTTTCTATTTCATCCAAAGCATTAGCTTCCTCAGCCAATTCATAAAGCGCTAGAGAATATCTGCCAGCTGATGTATCTGAAAAACTTTGCTTTTTGCTCAATTTATATCCCTTATTATTAATTGAAGAATTGTTAAAATTTTAATTTAATTAACATATGACCTTAATGTCTTCAAGTCACACATTGTCTAAAAGTGTTATTTTTTATCAATTAATTGAAGTTTATTGGATCAACATCAACTGTCAGTTTCATTCCGCCTGAAAATTTGAATTTTGAGATAGCTTTAATTAATGAGCTTTGAACCTTAAGCGACTTTTTTCCCCTGACTAATAATCTCACCCTAAATTTACTTTTCAATCTAAATATAGGTGCGTTAACTGGCCCGAGCAATTTACCCTCGATTGATTTCTCGATAAAATTTTTAAATCTAAATGATTCTTTTTCAAGATTTTTTTCATCCTTACCTGTAATTATTAATGCAATAAATCTTTGAAATGGTGGAAGATTATTTGATCTTCTTAGCTCAAGTTCCTTATCTAAAAATATATCAGGGTTTTTATTTGTAATATCTGAGATCATCTTTGTATTTAAATTATACGTTTGAAAATAAACTGTTGCAGGTTTTCCTGTTCTTCCCGCTCTACCAGCAAGTTGATGGTATAATTGTAAATTTTTTTCAGCTCCTCTTAAATCGTGCCCTTGTGAAGACAGGTCTATATCAACTATAACAATGCAATTTAAATTTGGAAAATGAAAACCTTTAGAAATAAGTTGAGTTCCAATTAAAATTTGAATTTCATTATTTATAATTTTTTCTAATATTTCTGAAGAATTTTTTTTATTCATAGTATCACTTGAAAAAATAGATATTTTTTTAGAAGGAAATTTTTTTTTTACTTCTTCTGAAATTCTTTCAACACCTGGTCCACTAAAAACAAATTCACATATTCCTTCTTTATCACAATTTCTATCAAGCAAAGTTTTATAACCACAGTAGTGACATAATAAATTTTGTTTATGCTTATGATAAACTAAATTTATAGAACAATTTGGACATGAATAGCTTTTAAAACATTTTTTACACAATACGTGTGGCGAGAATCCCCTTCTGTTTAAAAAAAATAATACCTGATCTTTTCTTTCAAGATGAACATTAACTTTTTCTATTATTTCTTTTGATAACCATGATTGAGTTTCTAATTTTGTATTATTTAAATTAATAATTTCATATTTTGGCAATGAAGCGTCTTGATATCTTTTATTTAGTTTTGATAAACTATATTTCCCCTTTTTAATATTATCGAATGTTTCTATTGAGGGTACAGCTGTTATTAAATTTACTGGAATATTTTCAAAAGATGCTCTTGAAATTGCCATATCTCTTGCATTATAAATTACACCCTCATCCTGCTTATATGATTGATCATGTTCTTCATCAACAATTATTAAACCTAGTTTTTTAAATGGCAAAAATAATGAAGATCTTGCTCCTATAACAACTTTAATTTTTTCATTAGCAATGCCGCTCCAAATTATTTTTTTATTTTTTTTTGTAACACCTGAATGCCAAATCGCTGGCATAAAACCAAAAAATTCTATAAATTTTTTCTCGAATTGACTAGTTAAGCCAATTTCAGGTAGCATAATTAATCCTTGAAAATCCTTCATAATCAATTGTTTTAGAGCCTCAAAATAAACCATGGTTTTACCAGACCCTGTAGTACCTTGTAATACATGTACTCTAAATTTTTGGTTAGAAATATTCATTTTTTCTAAACATACTTTTTGTTCCCTTGAAAGTTTAATTTGATTTTTTTTTATTTTATTTTTAAATTTTTCATATTTTTTATCAGGAAATTTTTCTATAGCATTATTGCTTAGTAATAATAATTTTAAAGCCATTCCTTTAGGGATCATATTGTATTCAGCAAACCAATTTAGAAATTTAATTGTATTTTTTTTTAAGGCGGGAACTTCTATTTTTGATAAAACTTTTCTAATTGAAAATTGCTTATTTGTTTTTTTTTCAAACTCATCCCAAACTACACCAGTAATATTTGATTTTCCAAATGGTACAACCACATAGTTTCCAACTTTCAAATTTAATGTGGTCTCATAAGTAAATGGATGATTAAAAATATTTGGTAAAAGAATCGGTACTTTCATATTTTAATACTATGAAAATATTTTAAGAGTGTATTGCTCTTTTATCTACTGATAAAGCTGCTTCTTTTACAGCTTCTGAAAAAGTTGGATGCGCATGACAAGTTCTAGCAATATCTTCGGAACTTGCCCCAAATTCCATTGCAATTGCCATTTCAGCAATTATTTCTCCTGCATGAGGTCCTATTATATGAACGCCTATTACTTTATCTGTTTTTTCATCTGCAAGAATTTTTACAAATCCTTCTGGTTCATTAATTGCTTTAGCTCTTGAGTTTGCTAAAAATGGAAATTTACCTACTTTATATTTTACTTTTAATTCTTTTAATTGTTCTTCTGTTTTTCCAACTGACGCAACTTCTGGGGATGTATAAATAACTCCTGGTATAACATCATAATTAACATGTCCTGATTGACCTGCAAGCAATTCTGCTACAGCAATACCTTCTTCTTCTGCTTTATGGGCAAGCATAGGACCTTCAATAACATCTCCTATTGCATAAATATTTTTTATATTAGTTTTAAAATTTTTGTCTGTTTTTATTCTATTTTTTTCATCTAGAACAACTCCCACAGATGATAAATTTAAATTTTTTGTATTTGGTTTTCTTCCTACAGAAATTAATGCTACATCACAATTAAAATTAATTTTTTTTTTATTTTTGTCGCTAGTCAAAATAATAACTCCTTTATTATTTTTTTTTATAGACTCTACTTTTGTTTCTAAATGAAAATTTATTCCTTGTTTTTGCAAGATTTTCATAAATTCTTTTGATATTTCTTTATCCATGCCTGGCGTAATATGATCAAGGAATTCTATAACATGGACTTCAGATCCTAATCTTGACCAAACCGACCCCATTTCTAATCCTATATAACCTCCTCCAATTACAACCATTTTTTTTGGAACTGTATTAAGAGATAAAGCTCCTGTTGAAGATACAATGACTTTTTCATCAAATTTTATGCCTGGTAATGACGCTGGTTCTGAACCTGTGCTAATTATTACATTTTCAGTCTCAATAATAATTTCTTTATTCTTTGAGCTAGCTACAGAAATTTGATTAGAAGATTTAAGACTAGCTATGCCTTTATAATAAGTAACTTTATTTTTTTTAAATAAGAATTCGATACCCTTAGTTAAAGCATCTACTGCTTTATCTTTATTTTTCATCACTTTATCAAGATTCAGCTTAATTTTCCCAACTTCTATTCCTAGATTTGAAAAATTTTTTGCACTATAAAATTTTTCAGAAAAATTAAGCAAATTTTTAGATGGTATGCATCCTATATTTAAACAGGTTCCTCCTAAAGTATCTTTTGACTCTACACATGCAGTTTTAATGCCTAATTGTGATAATCTAATTGCGCAAACATAGCCCCCTGGACCTCCACCTATAACAACTGCTTGAAATTTTTCTGACATATTTTAAAGATCTAAAAAAAGTCTTCTAGGATCTTCTAGATTTTCCTTAATACATTTTAAAAATGAAACCGAATCTTTGCCATCAATAATTCTATGATCATAAGATAAAGCTAAATACATCATAGGTCTTATTTTTATTTCACCATTAACAACAACTGGTCTTTCTATAATATTATGCATTCCTAATACGCCAGATTGTGGTGTATTTAAAATAGGAGTTGAAAGCATTGAACCATAAACTCCACCATTGCTTATTGTAAAAGTTCCTCCTTGGAGGTCTTCTATAGTTAGCTTTCCATCTCTAGCTTTTTCTGAAATACTTTTAATGTTTTTTTCAATATCAGCAAAAGATAATTCATCAGAATTTTTAAGAACTGGCACAACTAATCCTTTATCTGTACCTACAGCAAAACTAATATTATAATAATTTTTGTAAACAATATCTTCATTGTCTATTTCAGCATTAATTGCTGGAAAACTTTTTAGTCCAACGATGCAAGCTTTAACGAAAAATGACATAAATCCTAATTTTATTGCAAATTGACTCTGGAAATCTTCTTGATGCTCTTTCCTCATTTGAATAATACTGGACATATCAACTTCATTAAAAGTTGTAAGCGTAGCGGCCGTCTCTTGAGCTTGTTTTAATCTTTTAGCTATAGTCATTCTTAATCTAGTCATTTTTATTCTTTCTTCGTGACCATATTTCGCTTTTCTTTCTGACGTCTTAGGAGTTGCTCCCATTAATTGAATCAAATCACCTTTAATTATTCTTCCATCTTTCCCTGAACCTTTTATATCGTTAATATTAATTTGGTTTTCTTCTACAATTTTTCTAACAGCTGGCGAAAGAGTTTGGTTAACTTCATTTTTAATAACTTTAGTTTCAGATTTTATCTCTTGATTTAAAATTAAAGGTTGTTCACCATTTTGGTTTACAATTTGACTTTTTTCTAATTTAATAACGTTGTCACTAAAAAGTTCTGGCCCACTTTCTTTTTGTTCTTCAGATTTTTCAATTTTTTGTTCTGATTGAATAGTCTCATTTTTTGTTGTTTGAACATTGCCTTGTGTAACTACACCAAGCGTTGCGCCAACTTCTACTACCTGTCCGTCATTAACATTAATTTCTGACAATACTCCATCTACTGGAGATGGAACCTCAAGATTAACTTTATCTGTTTCCAATTCAACAATAGGTTCGTCGCTTTCCACACTATCACCCTTGTTTTTTAACCATTTTGCAACTGTTGCTTCTGTAATGCTTTCGCCTAGAACTGGTACTAAAATTTTTTCACTCATTATTTAAAAACCTTTTCAATAATTTCTCTTTGTTGAAAAAGATGCCGTTTTGCATAACCTGTGGCAGGTGAAGCTGCAGTATCTCTTCCTATATAAGAAATTTGATTATTATTAACGCCAATATAATCTAAAGTCCATTGGATATAATCTCGCACAGAAAACCATGCCCCCATATTCTTTGGTTCTTCCTGACACCAATAAAACTTTGCGTTATTTTTGTATGCTTTAATTTCTTTTACTAAAGATTTCACTGGAAAAGGATAAAGTTGCTCTATTCTAATTAAAACAACATCATCTTTTTTTAATTTTTCACGAGCCTCTAATAAATCAAAATATACTTTTCCTGAACATAAAATTACTTTTCTTATTTTATTTCTTTCCTTAAGTTTTATAAAACTATTTTCTTTTGGGTCGGTAGCATGATCCCAAAGAACTCTATGAAACGAGTTTTGTTTACCAAAATCTTCTAAATTAGACACACAAAGTTTATTTCTTAATAATGATTTAGGAGTCATAATAACTAATGGTTTTCTAAAATCTCTGTGTATTTGGCGTCTTAATGCATGAAAATAATTTGCAGGGGTTGTGCAATTCATCACTTGTAAATTTTCTTTAGCGCATAACTGCAAAAATCTTTCTAATCTACCTGACGAATGTTCCGGTCCTTGACCTTCATATCCATGCGGTAACAACATAACTAACCCCGAAGCTCTTGTCCATTTTCTTTCACCAGAAGCAATAAATTGATCTATTACAACTTGTGCTCCATTAGCAAAATCTCCAAATTGTGCTTCCCAAACAGTTAATGTGTCCGGTTCTACTAAACTATATCCATATTCAAAACCCAAAACTGCTAATTCAGAAAGCAAACTATCTACTATTTCAAATCTTTTTTGATTTTTAGAAATATTATTAAGAGGTATGTAGCGAGAATTATCTTTTTGATCTCTCAAAACTGAATGTCTTTGACTAAATGTACCTCTACCTGAATCTTGACCTACTAATCTAACTGGAAAACCTTCCTCTAAAAGAGAACCAAACGCTAATGATTCTGCTGTCGACCAATCTATATTTTTCTGCTGTTTTGTTGATTGATATCTAGTATCAAAAATTTTTTTAATTGTTTTATGTAAATTTACTCTTTCAGGAATTAAATTAATTTTTTCAGAAATTGCTAACAATTTTTCTAATTTTGATCCACTTCTTCCTCTTTTATCTTTACCTTTTTCAGGTCTATATCGAGACCATGCTCCTTCATACCACTCTAACTTAGGTTTATAATCTTTAGAAGTTTTGTATTGTTCACCAAGTAAATTTTTAAATTTTTTATTTTGGCTAATAAAATCTTCCCTTGATAAAATGTTTTCATTTATAAGTTTATCTGAATATACTTTTAAAGTGGTAGGATGGGATCTAATTTTTTGATACATCAATGGTTGAGTAAAAGATGGTTCGTCTCCTTCATTATGTCCAAATCTTCTATAACAAAATAAATCTATCACTACATCTCTATTAAATTTTAATCTAAATTCTGTTGCTATTCTTGCACAATAGACTGCTGCCTCAGGGTCATCAGCATTTACATGTAATATTGGTGCTTCTACCATTTTGGCTACATCGGATGGATATGGTGATGATCTAGCAAATCTTGGACTAGTGGTAAATCCAATTTGGTTATTAATAATAATGTGAATTGTTCCACCAGTATTATGTCCTGGAAGTCCTGACATCGCAAAGCACTCGGCAACTACACCTTGTCCAGCAAAAGCAGCATCCCCATGAATTAAAATTGGTATAACTTTATTTCTTTCATAATCTTGGTGAAAAAATTGTTTTGCCCTTGCTTGACCTAAAACAACTGGATTTACTGCCTCTAGATGAGATGGGTTACTCGTTAAGCTAACATGAACAGAATTTCCTTCAAACTCTCTATCAGATGAAGCACCCAAATGATATTTAACATCTCCAGCACTTTCTTTTCCAGAAGAATGTATTTCTCCTGCAAATTCACTAAAAATCCTTTTATATGATTTTTGAAGTAAATTGGCGAGAACATTTAATCTTCCTCTATGAGACATTCCAATTTTAACTTCTTTAATTTTAGTACGTCCACCAACTTTTATAATTTGTTCTAAAACAGGAATTAAACTTTCACACCCATCTAGACCAAATCTTTTTGTGCCAACATATTTAGTATGTAAAAATTTTTCAAAACCTTCAGCTTGAATCAATTTATGTAAAATTCCTAGTTTTCCTGTTTTTAAAAATTTAATTTCATGCTCATCTTTTTCTACTCTATCTCTAAACCATTTTCTTTCAGTTGGATTTGAAATATGCATAAATTCATAACCAATTGATCCACAATAAATTTTCCTTAAAAAATTTAAAATTTCTCTTACACTTGCATATTTTCTATTTATTATGCCGTCTAAAAAAATTTTGTGATCATAATCTTCTTTTTTAAAGCCATGGTCAGCCGGATGTAGTTCGTGAAGATATTTTCACATCAATTCATATTGATGAGTATTCTTTAGATGTTAGAGATACTAAACTTGGGATGGAGGAACTTACTAATGATATTCCTAATGTTAGTGAAGAAGCTACTGCGAATCTGGATGAAAATGGAATGATTAGAGTTGGTGCTGAAGTTAACCCTGGAGATATATTAATTGGTAAGATTACCCCTAAAGGTGAATCAGATCCTACTCCTGAAGAAAAACTTTTGAGAGCGATTTTTGGAGATAAGGCAGGTGATGTTAAGGATGCATCTTTAAAAGCTCCTCCATCTCTTAATGGGATTGTTATTGATAAAAAATTATTTGTAAGGTCCTTTAAAGATAAAAGAAGAAGAAGTCAAGATAAAGTTGATTTAGTAAATTTGAACTCTAAATATGAAGCAATTCTAAATGATATAAAGGGAGTTCTAATTGAGAAGTTATTTAGTGTAGTAAATGGAAAGACATGTCAGGGAGTATATAATGATTTAGGGGAAGAAATATTACAAAAAGGAAAAAAATATACTCAAAAAATACTTCAAAATGTTGATGATTACACACATTTAACAAAAGGTGCATGGACTACAAGTGACAGTACTAATAGTCTTATTAACAATTTATTACATAATTATAGGATTAAAGAAAATGATATTCAAGGATCTCTAAGAAGAGAGAATTTTACTATAAGTGTAGGTGATGAGCTTTCACCAGGAGTTAAACAGTTAGCAAAGATTTATGTTGCAAAAAAGAGAAAACTTAAAGTAGGTGATAAAATGGCTGGAAGACATGGAAATAAAGGAATTGTTGCAAGAATTGTAAGAGAAGAAGACATGCCTTTTCTAGAGGATGGTACTCCAGTTGATATAGTTCTGAATCCACTTGGTGTTCCTTCAAGGATGAACATAGGTCAAATTTATGAAACTGTCTTAGGTTGGGCTGGTAAAAAATTAGGTAAGAAATTTTCAACACCAATTTTTGATGGTGCTACTCTTGATCAAATAAATGAATTAACAGATAAAGCAGAACTGCCAAGATTTGGTCATACCTACCTCTACGATGGAGGAACTGGTAAAAGGTTTGACCAAGCTGCTACAGTTGGAATTATTTATATGCTAAAACTTGGCCATATGGTTGATGATAAAATGCATTCGAGATCAATTGGTCCTTATAGTTTAATTACACAACAGCCACTTGGAGGTAAGGCTCAATTTGGTGGTCAACGTTTTGGAGAAATGGAAGTTTGGGCTCTAGAAGCATATGGTGCTTCAAGTGCTCTACAAGAAATATTAACACTTAAGTCAGATGATGTTGTAGGAAGAGCTAAAACATATGAGGCAATAGTAAAAGGCGAGAACCTTCCTCAACCTGGGTTGCCAGAATCATTTAATGTACTTATGCATGAACTTAAAGGATTAGCTTTAGATATTAGGCTTGTAGAAAAATAAAATTAATTATATCTATTTTGAATATGGTAAAAAATAATGAAATAACAACTCGAAAAAAATTTAACACAATTTCCATTGGTTTAGCATCTCCTGAAGTTATACTTGGAAATTCTAAAGGAGAAGTCCTTAAACCAGAAACAATAAATTACAGAACCCACAAACCAGAAAGGGATGGTCTTTTTTGTGAAAGAATATTTGGACCTGTTAAAGACTTTGAATGTGCATGTGGAAAATATAAAAGAATCCGTTATAAGGGAATTGTTTGTGATAGATGTGGAGTTGAAGTAACTGAAAAAAAAGTTAGAAGAGATAGAGTTGGTCATATTAGTCTAGTTGTTCCTGTTGCTCATATCTGGTATTTTAGATCATTACCAAATAAAATTGGATATCTATTAGGTCTAGCATCAAAAAAGCTTGATATGATAATATATTATGAAAGATATGTTGTTATTCAACCTGGTGAAGCTAAAAATGTTGAAGGTGAACCTATTAATAAAATGGATTTTCTAACTGAAGAAGAATATTTGTCAATTGTTGAAACACTTCCAGCAGATAATCAATTTTTAGATGATAGTGATGAAAAAAAATTCATTGCAAAAATGGGGGCAGAGTGTTTAATTGAACTTTTATCTAGAATTGATTTAGAAGAATTATCTTATCAATTAAGACATAAAGCTAACAATGAAACTTCAAAACAGAGAAAAACAGAAGCCCTTAAAAGGCTTCAAGTTGTTGAATCTTTTCGAGAAGCAAATCAAAGAAAAGAAAATCTTCCAGAATGGATGATAGTTAAGGTAATACCTGTTATTCCGCCTGAATTAAGACCTCTAGTACCATTAGATGGAGGTAGATTTGCAACTTCAGATTTAAATGACTTATATAGAAGGGTAATTATTAGAAATAATAGATTAAAAAGATTGGTTGAAATTAAGGCACCTGAGGTAATACTTAGAAACGAAAAAAGAATGCTTCAAGAATCAGTTGATTCATTATTTGATAATACAAGAAAATCATCAGCTGTAAAAACTGAATCAAATAGACCATTAAAGTCATTATCTGACTCGTTAAAGGGTAAACAGGGTAGATTTAGACAAAATTTATTAGGGAAAAGAGTAGATTATTCTGCAAGATCTGTAATTGTAGTTGGACCTGAATTAAAATTATATGAATGTGGGCTCCCTAAAGATATGGCAGCAGAACTTTATAAACCTTTTATTATTAGGAAACTAATTGAAAGAGGAATTGTAAAGACTGTTAAATCTGCCAAGAAAATTATTGATAGGAGAGAGCCAATTGTATGGGATATTCTAGAAAATGTTCTTAAAGGTCATCCAGTACTTCTTAATAGAGCACCTACTCTTCATAGATTGGGAATACAGGCTTTCCAACCTAAATTAATTGAGGGAAAAGCTATCCAGCTTCACCCATTAACTTGTACTGCATTTAATGCAGATTTTGATGGAGATCAAATGGCTGTTCATCTTCCATTAGGCCCAGAGGCTATTCTTGAGGCTCAATTATTGATGTTAGGTTCACATAATATCCTTAACCCTGCTAATGGATCACCAATTACTGTCCCATCTCAGGATATGGTTCTAGGACTTTACTATATGAC
>ENA-ORXI01001528-ORXI01001528.1-sediment-metagenome-genome-assembly--contig:-NODE-1528-length-17747-cov-33.945727_pt1 | contig 17747 bp, 13 predicted proteins | sample MGYA00237861_ERZ511468 | MGnify/ENA primary metagenome ERZ511468 (study PRJEB26299, sample SAMN06266213) | sediment metagenome | isolation source: Hudson Canyon methane seep mesocosm | place...
TTGGAATCAGGTGCTGATGATTATTTAGCCAAACCTTTTCATTATGAAGAATTATTGGCTCGCTTAAATGCATTGCTCAGACGGTCTCAGGGTAAGGCGCATCCAGTTTTGACGTATGCCAATATTAAACTCGATAGCTTATCCCAAGATGTGACAGTGGGTGAGGAAAAAGTTGAGCTGACGGCATATGAATATAAAGTGTTGGAATACTTATTGTTTCGTAAAGGTGAGGTGGTTTCTAAATCGGTATTAACTGAGCATATTTACGACGAAGACTATGACAGGGATAGTAATGTTATCGAGGTATTCATTGGGCGGTTGCGTAAAAAAATTGATCCGCAAGGGGTGAATAAGCCAATCGAAACGCTTAGAGGAAGGGGGTATAGAGTCCCTGTTGAGATTGATTGAAGAACGTCCTAATTAATTCAACCCACTGGATTAAAGTGGCTTGCTTGCTATTAGTCTGATTGATTTCAAAAGAGTGCAGACGGATAGTAGAGTTCACCTCCCTCTTTGAAACGTGGGGATTAGAGGGGTATTTATCTAATAAAATCTCCCCTAACCCCTCTTTTCCAAAGAGGGGGACTGAACACTTAGGACTTATAGCCTTAAGACTTCACTTCAACATCGGTTTCTTGATCATTTGTCTCTACGATGACTTCTTCCTCTTCTTCTTCAGATAAGGATTCGATATATTCAGAAAACCAAGGTAGTTTTGTTACGTTTTGCAGATCATTATCATTGATAATATCTTGCTCATCAGGTAGCAATCCATGGTCTCGTGCTTGCTCCAAGGCTTTTAAACAAGACTCTCCTTCGTTATGTAAAGCATACAAGCAAGCCAGGTTATAAGCGGCTGAACCAGCCTGGATTATTTCGGCTGCTTCAAACGATTCCTTTGCCTTGCTATAAAGGTCGTCATCTAAACTGACTTGTTTAGCCTTTGCCAACCCCAGTAATGCAACTCCACCGTCAACGGCAACGCCTAAATGATCAGGAGCTATCGTTTTACAAAATAAAAATTTGTTGATGGCCTCTTCAAATAGTTTAACCGCTTCACTATCAGATTTTGTTTGTGCCTGGTTTAAAAGAGCAAAGCCCCAGAAGTAAATAGCATCGGCATATTTTGAGTAAGACTTGGAAATAACGGCAAAATGATCATACGCTTGCTGGAATAATTGATCTGCCTTTTCCCCTTCAGTGGCTTGGGCTTCTGTGGCTAATAATTTTGCCTTTTTAAATTTGTGACCACTTAATAAATAATGATGAATTGACATAAGTTCCTTTAGTTAAGAAAAATTGATTTATAACATGGTATCAAAAATACCATGTTATTTAATGCTTGGTGTATCTATTTCGTATAAATTTAACTTTTTCTTACCGTTTTCCACCATCCTGTTAAGGTTCCTGTGAAATTTGGTGACTGAACAGGTACGCTACCTAGTGTTTCGTGTGTTTTAATTTTTAACGATGTCTTGTGTTTTAAGGACGCAATATAGTCCATTCCTAAAATAAATTTAGCCCGAATAAAAGAAACACCTAGGAGTGCGAGAAGCAAAGGAAAAAACTCATAAAAAATACCTGCTGCAGACGACTGATCCTCTGATGTTTCACTGGACAGTTCACGTGCTGAAGTTTCACTGACTGTATAGCCTTTATCTATTAAATCACCAAGTTGTGCTTGATCTAATGCCCCCTGAAGCATGCCTATCATTGAATAACCAAGAAATTTAAAGACTAGAAATGAAATGCCTCCGATAGCAGCCCACATAAGCGTTTGTTTCTTGACAGAAGATGCCGAAGCAAAAAACCAAACTGCAACTAAAATATTAATGATTCCAAAAATAACACCCATTGTAAAAACCTCACTATAAAATTAAAAAAAGCCGACCCTGGCTGTTAAAAATGATAAGCATCCTTGTTAAAGTAGCGCATCAAGTAGCTGTTATTATAGAAATCAAAACTTTCAATAACCTTTCAACGCAATGAAAATTTTATTAATAGAAGACGATGAAGTGCTTAGCGATGGTCTTACTCATACATTAAGTAATAGTGGTTACTGTGTAACGGGGGCTACGACAGGGGCTTATGCTGAACACCTGTTAATAGCGCAAGGGTTTGATTTGATCATCTTAGATTTGGGATTACCTGATATGGATGGTTTGCAGCTGTTACGAAAAATACGTCAGCATAAAAACGCGCTGCCGGTTTTAATTCTCACTGCACGTGATGATATGAATGATCGTATCGAAGGTATTAGCCAAGGTGCAGATGATTATATGACCAAGCCGTTTGAGCTGAGAGAGCTGGAAGCACGAATACATGCGTTGATACGACGGTGTTACGGTGGTTTTAATCATAGGGTTGAGATGGGGAACCTGCAATTAGATACCAACAATCAGCAAATTCAGGCGAATGGTGAATTACTCTCCTTATCTGCCCGTGAATCAGCCGTATTAGCGGTATTAATGATGCAAAAAGGTAAAGTGATTAGTAAAGATAATATTGCAAAACATTTATCTTTGCATGGCGATGCTTTGGCTGATAACGCGATTGAAGTTTATATTCATCGTATTAGAAAGCATATTGAACCCTATGGGGTTGGTATTAGAACGTTTCGCGGTTTAGGCTATTTACTGGAAAATAAAATAGATGAATAATGTCACCAGCTTAAAAACGGCAATTGCTTATCGCTTAATTATTCCCGTTATTATCTTTATTATTCTAGAAACGGCGCTGTCTTATTTTGTTACCTTGCATTACGTTGAAAAAACTTATGACCGTTGGTTATTAGATTCGGCTCGTTCACTCGTGCAGGAAGTTAAAGTGGTTGATGAAAATGTCTCGGTTAAGCTTTCTGACACCGTTTTGGAAATTTTTAAATGGGATGATATTGATACGACTTTTTTCAAGATATATGCTGAGAAAAAAGGGCTTTTAGCGGGTGATTTAATATTGCCTGACCCACCGATAAACATCAATTTAAATCAGCCTTTTTATTCAAATAGCAGTATTGATGGTAAAGGCATTCGCATGGTTTCTTTACAAGTGCCTGGCAGTTTGCCAGAAAAGGTTTATATTCATGTGGCTGAAACATTAAATAAACGGCAGGACATGATGGTTGATATATTGTTGGCGGACTTGATTCCTCAAATATTATTAACCTTATTTATCAGCTTACTGATTATTGAAGCGATAAATCATGGTTTAGCTCCGTTGCACCAATTAGCACGTGATATTTCGAAACGATCTCCGAGTGAATTAAGCCCAATCCCTGAAGCAAATGTGTTTGCTGAAGTAAAAACACTGACCGATACCATTAATAATTTACTGGAAAAATTATCGGCAGCAATCAGTTCTCAGCAGCGCTTTATTGCAAATGCAGCTCATCAATTGCGCACCCCGTTAGCAGGGCTTAAATTACAAGCAGAAAGAGCGCAGCGGGAAGAGGATATCGTGACTATGCGTCCTGCGTTATCTCAAATTCAAAATAGTGCGGATAGAGTTTCTCATATGATTACCCAATTGCTAGCGTTGGCGCGCACAGATCCGGTTGAAGGGAGTCTGCGAATGGAAAGGCTTGATTTGTATGATCTAACTCAAAAGGTCTGTATTGAATGGATACCCAAGGCATTAGAAAAAAACATGGAAATAAGTTTTGATGCTGCTGAGCAAGCATATTTTATTAAAGGGGATAGGGTTCTTTTGACTGAGTTGCTAGCCAATCTGTTTGATAATGCCATTAAATACGGATACAAACAGGGAAGTATTGTGGTCAGCTTGACTGATCAGCCCTCGCTTTGTTTGACTATTGAAGATGATGGTCCTGGTATTGCTGAGATTGAAGTTAATAAAATATTTGAACGTTTTTATCGTATCCCTGGTAGTTCAGAGGATGGATGTGGGCTCGGTTTGTCTATCGTTAAAGAAATTGCAGATTTGCATCAAGTAAAACTGACTCTATTGAGAGGTATCAGAGGCGGGGCTCGATTTGATATGCAATTTAAGGCAGTCGATAGCTGAAATATTGAAAGGTTAATGTAAGTTTGTATGGTTAGAATGACAATGGTAAAGCTATAAACTAGTCATTCAAACTTGAGGCAATGGTTATGAGTAAAATTACTAAAAACCCCGTTAATTTCTTTCATAAAATGATTATGGTTGTTATAAATACTCTTGGAGTGTTCCTTGTCTTTGCATTTGGAATGACATATTGGATATATTTTACAGCTTAGGGAGCTGGAAATGAATAATCGTCCATTATTGGGCAGGATTTTTGTTTGTCTTCAGTCGTGTAGCAAGAGGCGCATAGCAGGCTACGCAACTTTGCTACACGACTGAAGGCGGACAAAAAGACCAGCAAGATTGGATGATTATTTGTTTCCATCTCCCTTATTGCTACGAGTGCGAATAAATTCACACCTGCAATCGTCACCTTTACAAAAGTAGCTTTTTAAATTCATCAAAAGGAACTGGACGACTAAATAAATAACCTTGCGCTATATCACATTTCTTCGTTGTTAAAAACTCCAGCTGAGCTTCTGTCTCCACCCCTTCTGCAATCACTTTTATCCCCAACGCATGTGCCATTGCTATCGCAGCGGAAACCAAGGCTTGATCACTCGGATTGGACATCATATCTCTAATGAAAGACTGGTCTACCTTAATAATATCAAAAGGAAACTTACGCAAATAACTCAGAGATGAATAGCCAGTGCCAAAGTCATCCATAGATAAACCAATGCCTTGTTCTCGAAATATTTGCAAAACCTCTTTAATAATTTCCTGATTATCCAGCAACAAACCTTCAGTAACTTCCAATTCAAGCTGCGTGGAGGCAAACCCCGTTTTCTCTAAAATACCCTTAACGAGCCCAGGAAAATCACCGCGACGAAATTGCTGTGGAGAAACATTAATAGCCAAAGAAAGCGCCTGTCCTTGTGCACCGAACAAGTCTTTAAATTGTTTACAACCCTGATTAAGAACAAATAGTCCAATTTCTTCAATCATGCTACTTTGTTCTGCCAGACCGATGAACTCATCAGGCGGAACATTGCCTAATTCGACATTATTCCAGCGTAATAACGCTTCAGCACCAATGATTTTCCTTGTTGCGATATCGATCAGAGGCTGGTAATAAACCGTTAATTCATTATTCTGTAATGCATGTCGCAAATGGTATTCCATGGTTATGCGTCGTTTGACATTATGATTCATCTGCTCATTAAACAAATGATAACTATTCCTGCCGGCCTCTTTAGACTGATACATAGCAGTATCCGCATTCGTTAATAGCTGTTTGTAATCTTCACTATCATCGGGGCTAAAAGCAATTCCAATACTGACAGTTGTAACCACCTCCATACCTGATAGCATCCGGGGTAGTGAAAACAATCGTATGATATTTTCAGCCACTTTTTTCGCATCATCAATTTGTTCCAGACCCGGCAGGATAATAACAAACTCATCGCCCCCTAATCTACCTACCGTGTCTACCTTACGGACACATTGTTTAAACCGTACCGCCGTATCAATCAACAATTGATCTCCTGCATCATGGCCTAAGGTATCATTAATTTTTTTAAACTTATCGAGGTCTATAAATAACAATGCGGTTTTAAGTTGGTTACGAACATCCTGGGCAATGGCGTATCTCAATCTATCCATACTAAGACTGCGGTTTGGTAGCTTAGTCAGCCCATCGTACAAAGCCTGATGTAAAATAAGTTGTTCACTGTTTCTTATTTGTAATTGATTTTTTACACGGACTTTAACGGTTGCTGGTCGCACCGGTTTGGTTAAATAATCAGCCGCGCCAATTTTAAACCCCAGCTCCTGGTCCTCATCCTGATCTTTTCCCGTCACAAAAATAATAGGGATATCACGGGTATCAGGATCAGCTTTTAATTCACGGCATACTTGATAACCATCCATCCCCGGCATTGATACATCCAGCAAAATAATATCGGGCGTTTGAGTTCGCGCGATTGCGATTCCTGTTTCACCATTCAACGCAAACAATACCCTATTTTCTTCAGCAAGGATTTGGTTCAATATTTCAATACTATCTGGTACATCGTCCACTACCAATACCGTGGGTTTTTCTACTGATTCAAACATCTGTATCTGTCATTAAAGAATTATTCATTTTTATTCAAACCGCCCTTGGTAGAGATTCATTCTGTGTTACAGCCCCATGTTATCAACTTATGACGCATACCAGACCCGGTAGGCTCACTATTGGCATAACCTGCCACTCATACTTCCCGCAGCTTATTTTGCTCGGGTGCAGAAGTTAATAATATTGGTATCAAAATTCTTTCAGCACTCCTAATGCTTTAGCATAATCTAGTCTAGCGATATATTCACCGATCACTTTTAAAGCCTCTGAATCAATTTTATCACTATCCATATTTCTGAGCCTTTCGAATTCTCCGCCAGCCCGGAGGTCATTATTTTCTAGGAGACCTGCTAGTTCTTGCAATACTGAGTCAACTTCTTCCTCCGATAACTCAGGCGGGTCAGATTCAATTATTTCATCCGCTGTTAATGCCAAAGCCTCAATCGACTCAACAACCTGTGCAAACCGTCGCTCAACCAAGGTTAGCATTTCAGCATCACTGTTTCCCTTAATCAATAATTGTTGTAACGATTTACAGGCTAATCGCAACGGCACCATGGATAAATTCCCAGCAGAACCTGCCAGCATATGAGCCAGTTTAGCCGCCGCATCATACTGCTGGTTTTCTATTGCCTGCCATAAAGATGTTAAAACAGTCTGGTACTGCGTCGGGAACTCAGTTAGCAACTTACAATACAGTTTTTGATTACCCATCACACGTTGCAAACCTTCTTTCAGCTCAATTCCAGGCACTTGATCCGGTAAATGGGTTGATAATTCATCCATCACTTGAGAGTCAATTAAGGTAGATATTCCTAAGCACTTACTTAACTCGGCTAACATAAGAGCCACATCGACCGGCTTAGAAATATGCGCATTCATTCCCACAACTCGGCACTTTTGTCGCTCTTCTTCCAATGCATGTGCAGTCATCGCAATAATAGGCAATTGGTCTTTATCTGCTATTTGACGAATTAACCGTGTTGCTTCATGACCGTCCATAACGGGCATTTGTATATCCATTAAAATAGCATCAAAAACAGATGCGTCTTTTTTAATTAACTCTACAGCCAGTTTGCCATTCTCAACTGATTCCACCACAAAGCCATTTCTAATTAATATTTCTGTCGCAATCTGGCGGTTAACAGGTTGATCCTCTACGACTAAAATACGTCTTCCTTCCCCATTTATTCGAGTTGTTTTGGTTTGCTCATTAATGGCTTTCCGCCAATGTGCCTTAGGTAACTGTTTACCCATTGTCTGCATAATACAATCATATAATATTGAGGCATTAACCGGTTTATGCAAATAACTATGTATACCTGCATCACTTGCCTGAACCATAACCCGCTCTTTCTCAAAAGCACTCACTAAAATAATAAGTGGAGAGTTAGGCAATTTTAATTTATGCGTAATCAGCGTCGCGGTTTCAATTCCATTCATCTCTGGCATCATCCAGTCCAGCAGAATCAAATCAAACTTTTGTTCATTGTTGGGTTGTTCCAATAAGTTGATAGCTTCCATCCCTGAATTTACCTTGACACAATGAAAACTTAATTCTTCCAGAATAGCACCTAAAACCTCCCTAGAAGTATAGTTATCATCAACAACCAATACGTTTAGTTTGCGTAAATCAGCAGGAATGGTAAATGATTTATATTTATCCTGAGCTTGTAAGCCCAACTGAACCGTAAAAGAAAACTCAGAGCCGACACCAATCGTACTTTTTACATTAAGTTCCCCATGCATTGCTTCAACCAAATATTTGCTAATAGCCAATCCTAATCCTGTTCCACCATACCGCCTTGTCGTACTGCTATCGGCTTGTTTAAATGCTTCAAATAAACTGCCTACTTGAGTTGCATCCATACCAATACCGGTATCTGTAATACCAATTGCCAATATTGCGGTCTCTGCCTGAATCTTTTCAATCACAATACGAACAATCACTTCCCCTTGATCACAAAATTTAATAGCATTACCGACTAAATTAATCAGCACCTGAGTTAAACGAGTAGGATCTCCAATCAACAAACGAGGTATTTCCAAAGGCATATCGTATAGTAATTCAATACCTTTGCTTTCAGCTTGCTGCATGACGAAATCAGTCACACTATCCAACACTTTATCTAAATCAAAGGAGACTGATTCCAGCTCCAATTTGCCAGCCTCAATTTTAGAAAAATCCAGCAGATCATTAATGATGCTCGTTACATGACTCATTGAACAGTGAATTGTCTCAATATATTCTGCTTGTTTTTCCGTTAATTGTGTTTGTTTAAGTAAGTAACTCATCCCTGTAACCGCATTAAGTGGCGTGCGAATTTCATGACTCATATTTGCTAAAAATTCTGATTTCGCTCGACTGGCGTGTTCCGCTGTTTGTCGAGCCGACTCCACATCTTGCATCATGTTAAGTGCAGCTTTTCTGGCTAAACTTAACTCCATAACCCTTTTTTCCAGTTCATCATGAATTAATGTTCGTTCCGTAACATCAAGCATAGTCCCCATAGATTTAAGTGAGCCACCTTGCTCATCATATGTCGTTTCACAACGCTCATTGACATACTTAACCCGCTCATCTTGCATTAATAACCGGTATTCAATATCATACTGTGTTCGATTTTTAACCGATTGAATAAAAGCCTGATTAACCCACTCTCGATCTTCAGGATGAATACAGTCAACAAACGTTTGATAGCTTGCATCAAATTGCTCATGATCAATCTCAAAAATGTGATAGACCACATCTGACCAGCTTAACTTCTGAGTCGTATGATCTAACTCCCAGCTACCTAAGTGTGATATTTGCTGTGCCAGTGCCAAGCCTCTTTCACTTTTTATTAATTCAATTTCGGCTTGTTTAGCGGTAGTAATATCCAAAATACAGACAGGAATAAGACTAAAACCCTCTCTCGTTTCAGGAATAGAGAAAGAAATAATTGCATCAATAGACTGCCCTGTGAATGATTGGAAATTTATCTCAGACTTAAAACTGGCTTTTCCATTCCAAATGGCATTAACTTCTTCTCTAAAAACAGCCAAAGCCTTATCACCAAAACTATTACCAATATTAGACAAAAGTTCTTGCTCAGCTTTTACATTAAAAAGTTTCAAGGTAGCTTTATTAACATGGACTACTTTCACCTTGTTAAGCGTCTCTTTTACAAACCCGGGATGAGTCTGTAGATAACCCTGAAGGTCTGTTATGCCTTTTTCACGAAGTTGTTGCAAACTATCATAAACAGCAGACATATCTTCATTCCAAATGGATATCTCAGCCTCTTCAAATAGTTGCCTAAAATCATATTCACTTTTTCTAAGTGCCTGTTCAATTTTTTTTCGCTCGATCACTTCCTTTTTTAAGTAATTATTAGCATGCGCAGTGCGTAAAACACTCAGAAACATAAAAACAAAGAACACCAGTATGCCTATTATTTCGTAAGCATATCGATAGAGCGTGACTCTAAGACTTATTGGTTGTGGCTTATAAGGTCCCAGTCTCGTCTCACGAAACAAGTCAGCAACGGTGCTGTAGTTACCGAAAATAGTCCACCCATATATTTTGGCTGCCTTCGCCGCCGCATCATTAACAGAAAGTTCCAATAAAGCCTGTAACACCTGAACAGAAACATCAACTGAAGTGCCCGTTACCACAGCGATAGGCCATTCAGGATAAAGCCGTGTGCTTAATAAATAGGGATAATCAGCAGATATCTTTTTATCAATAATTTTAATTTGTTCAAACCTGAGCAGCCCTTCATCCACCAAACCTTCAATTAAATCAGAACGTACAAAACCCACATCCGCATCGCCTGCCAAAATGGCTAAAACAACTTTTCTATGACTTTTCAACTCAACAATTTGTGAATCCACACGCAAATCCACCCCTGCAGCCACTGCTTCTCGCAGATGTACTTGCCAGCCCCCCAGGCTAGAGGTTGATGGAATCAAGATTGTTTTGCCTGCCAGATCCGAATAATAATTAATCGCATGCTTTTCGGCCTTAGAAAATGCAACACCTCCAAATTGATCCAAAACACCTTCTGAACTGGACATCCGCCGAGTTGCTAAACGAGAGATATGTCCACCTAGCTCTAACTCAATATAATGTCCAGGATTAGTAATCACAAAATCCAGTTGTCTATTAATAACTGCCTGAGTCAGTTCATTACCTTTATAACCAAGCGGAATGATCTTAAATTTTAATGGAGCAAGTTGCTGATTAAGATAGAACTCGTGTGCTTTCCAGCTTTTTATTGCGGCTTCTTTACCTTTATAAGCCAGCACACCAATTTTATAAGTCCTATCAGTCTGGTTTGTTATCTGGACTTGTTCTCCAGCAAATAAAAAATTGCAAAAAAGAAGACCTGTAAAGGCCATTACCCTCAAATAGAAAGCCGCTTTATCAAATAACCTTATCATTCATCTACCTGGTATTTTTCTTGCTCTCCCTGTTCCCTTAGAAGCTGGTTAATCTCTTGTTTTAATTCCACCATCTTTAGTTCTCTACCCACGGCTAACTGGTTAAATTGCTCCAGCTCTTTTATTCTCTGTTTTAATGTTTTATCTGTCTTCAGGCGTTCACTGATATCTTCAAAAGTAATAATAGCACCCACAACATTATTACCACTCTCTGTTATAGGTGTAGCATGATATTCAACTGGAATAGCATGACCATCGGCATGCCACAAAACTTCGCCATCAACAAAATCTGCCTGCCTCGTTTCCATAACCAAGCCCATTCGACATAAATGTTCTGGATAAGGCGTTCCATCTGCGTAGCAATAATGTATTAAATGATGCATATTGCGACCCTGCAAATCAGATAAGTGCCGATACCCTAGCGCTAACATTCCAGCTGGGTTGCAAAAAGTGCATAAGCCTTGCCGATCCAAACCTAAAATCCCTTCACTGGTTGAATTCATTAAAGAACTCCAGATTGCGGCCTGTTCTCGCTGTTTTTTATCTACCAACTTGCGCTCAGTAATATCTACAGCCACTTCCAGACGAGCCATACGCCCATCAACCCATTGAAAAGCTTGGTCTCGACATTCGTACCACCGTTGGTTCTGCGTATTTTGAAATTCCCATACTACGACCTCATTAGGTTTTCCCGCACTATTAAGCAATCGATCACTGTTACAAAAATCACACGATCCTGATTGTTCTTTTTGTATATATTGCCAACACTTAACACCCTCGTGAAATTCCCCACCGATTGCATCAATGCCGTATTGGTTCACAAATAACAATTCATGGGATGCTATATCAGCCACATAAACAATAGCATCCAGTTTATTAAGCACCACCTCCAATTGCTTTTTCAATCGCTGCTGTTCTGTCTCCCTTTTTTGTAAAGAACTCGCCATCAAATTAAAAGCCGACAACACCTTGTCAAACTCGTTCTGCCCCGTTGCTGGTAAGATAAAATTAAAATCACCCTGAGCAACTCGACTACTACTTTCGGTCAACTCATCCAATCCCTTAAAAATACGAGACCTCAATAAAAGATAAATAGATAACAAACAAGACAGCAATGTCGCCAAATAGATTGCCCCTATCTCAAATAAGTCCCGCCACATAGTTGCTTCTATTTCATGGCTGGGTAATTTAATACTCATTAATCCCCGCAAGTCACCTAGTTGATAACCGTAACTACTGTCATAGCGTGCCTGAATAGCTGCGGGTGCATTTTCCTTTTCACCATGACATTGCAGACAATAGGTCTCAACAAAAATTGGCATACTAAAGTGGTAATAAGATTGTCCCTGTTTATCAATAAAAGGAACAATGCGTTCTTTCGCTTCAATATGCACCCGAAAATAGGCCATTGCTTCCAGTTCCAGCTCATCTGCCATATTATCAGGATTACGAGGACGGTCAGAAACGTTGTTAAAGCTAAGCCCTGAGCTAGTCCAATTGGTAAAGTCTTTTGATATTTTTCCCAATGCATGAGCGGGTAAAAAACCAATATTTTTATCGGTTAGTGGAATACCGCTATCAAGAAATTGGTGATGATAAACACGGCGCGTTGCCATCAAAATATTACGAACATTTCGTGCTTCGTTAATAAGTCCATTTAATACTCTATTTTTGGTGCTCTGATACTGCACGATATTTAATACAATAAATGACGTAACAAATGTAATTGCCATGATTAGCAATATTTGGGTTTTTAATGATCGCTTCATTACTATTACCTGATATCAAATAAAAAACATTTTAGCTTTCCATACCATCATAATCAGTTAGCTAGTACCATTACAGAGTACAAGGCATTTTCTTGTCAATTCCATCCTGCCACACTCATTAATCCTTGTCTACTATTGCACTACCCCCAAGGTTCAATTACTATACTTTGCCATACCTCTGTTAAAGCAGTTATTGACTCATGACACTTGAAGAAAGATTAGCACTTGCTGCAACCGTGTACGAAAATACAACAGAAGCTATTTTTGTTACAGATGCACAAACTAATATTATTTCTATCAATGCGTCATTCACTTCAGTTACTGGCTATACAGAGGATCAAGCATTAGGAAAAACCCCTAAGCAACTACTATCCTCAGGTTATCATGATGCACAGTTTTTTCATGAATTCTGGACCAGTCTTGAAGAAAATGGGACTTGGCAAGGTGAAATGTGGAACAAACACTCCGATAGCCGTATTTTTCCTGTTTGGCAATCCATAACGGCGGTTAAGGATTCTCAAGGGCACACTATTCAATATGTCTCTATTTTTCACGATATTAGTCAATGTAAAAGTTCTGAGCACGTATTTCGTTATCGGGCAAATTATGATGCCTTAACCGACTTACCCAACCGCAATTTATTTCAGGACCGTATGGCATTAGCCATAAGGCAAGCGAGACGTACAGGCAAGCCTTTTGCTCTACTACTAATGGACTTAGACCGTTTTAAATGGATAAACGATACCTTAGGCCATAAAGCAGGTGATACTGTTCTAAAAACTGTCGCCCAGCGACTAAGCCGGTCTATTCGTAATTCTGATACAGTCGCTAGACTAGGGGGGGATGAGTTTACCGTTATCCTCCCGGAATTAGCTCAAAAATCAGACGCGAAAGTTGTGGCTGAAAAAATATTTACCGCATTTGCTGAACCTGTTGATATTGATGGGAACGAGGTATCTATTTCAGCCAGTTTTGGTATTGCTATCTACCCAACCGATGGCGAGGATTCGGATACTCTACAAAAAAATGCTGATAATGCAATGTATTTTGCCAAGGAGTCTGGACGTAACCGTTATTATTACTTTACCCCTGAGTTACTGGCAGAAGAGGATAGACGGATAACACTCATTAATCATATGCGCAAAGCAATAGAGCAAGATGAATTTTCTATTGTTTATTTACCTGTCATAGATATTAGTAATAATCAAATCACCGGAGCTGAGGCATTAATTCGCTGGCAACAACCTGAACTGGGAATTGTTTCACCCTACGAATTTATTCCATTAGCTGAAGAATCAAGGCTTATTCAACCGATTAGCAATTGGATCCTTAAACGTATTGCTCAAGATATGCGAGATTGGCAAGATTCTGGATTAAAACCTATTCAAATATCAATTAACCAATCCGCCACACAATTCTCACTGGGTGCTTGTGATGAAGAATGGAAGATGATTTTTGCTGAGCATAATATTTCCTTATCCGATATTTCAGTCGAAATAACAGAGGCTGTTTTTATGGAGAAAGGTAATCAATCAACTGATATGTTGTCAAAAATGCAGTCAATGGGCATACAGGTCACTCTTGATGATTTTGGCACAGGCTATTCTTCGTTAAGTCACCTTAAACGCTTTCCAGTTGATATTATAAAGATTGATAGAGAATTTATTAGTGATATCACCAGCGATACCAGTGCGGCATTATTAGTAGAAACCATTATTACCCTTGCTGAAAAAATGCAAATTAAAGTAATTGCCGAAGGTGTTGAAACAGAGCAGCAATTGAGCTTTTTACAGCAACATCAATGCCGCTATGTACAAGGTTATTATTTCAGTAAACCGCTTCTTGTTGATGAGTTAAAATCATACTTTCTAGCGCATTAAGAATGCTGATAATAAATAATCACCCCGCCTGCAAACAAAAAAATAATCCACAAGCTGTTGTCTCAAAGGTTCTGCTGCCAACCTTTAATAAAATTATCAACCAATATACCAACGGTATTTTCTAAATTATTAATACCCACCAAATCCAGCTTGCCAGTTAATGAAAGTATACATACCCCATGCACCCCACTCCATAGTGCCCGTGCAGCAATGCAGTTTTGCTCTTCCGTATGAGTGCTTGGTAACGCTTTAAATTGTGCTTCAACCAGACTAAATACATGATCGACTTTTTGTTGGTACCAATCAGGCACCTGTTCATTGGCAGCTAGTCGATGCTCAAAAACCATACTCCATTGATTAAAATTTTGACTCGCATAGTTTAAATAAGCGTTAGCAAGCTGTTCAATATTTTCTTTTGCACTGTCACGACTAACGTTATAAGTAAGCTGATCGGCAATCGCATCTAACACCCTTCCTTTAAGGTGCATGATCAAATCAGCCATATTGTCGAACACCATATAGATACTACCAACGGTATAACCAATTTCCATTGCGATAGCTCTTACTTTTAATGCAGCAAAACCGTCTTCTACAACGATTGTTTCAGCTGCCTGCAACACCATCTCCCTTATTTCATCCTGACTATGTTCGCTTCTTCTTGCCATTATGCTGACTATTCCCACTGCATCTAAAAACTGTTACCTTACACCACAGCCCTTTATAAATCGACCTTAATTATGCCTATTGAATACCTCTCTGTTGTTAATAAAAACGATCAGGTTATTGCAGAATTACCTAGAAATGAAATTCATGCCAAAGGCCTATGTCACCGCGCCGTTCATGTTTTAGTCTTTAACCAGCAAGATGAACTGTTTTTACAAAAAAGGTCTATGAAAAAAGATTTGAATAAAGGCCTATGGGACACTTCTGCTGCAGGGCATGTTGATGCGGGAGAAGCTTATAGAGATGCAGCAATAAGAGAAACACAAGAGGAATTGGGAATAGATATTAAAGACACTTGCCAGTTTTTGTTTAAACTGTCTCCTACGCCACAATTAGGCATGGAATTTATAGAGGTTTATCGTTGTTTAAATAATGGCCCTTTCAGCTTAAATAGCGATGAAATAGATGAGGGCTTATGGGTTTCAAACGAATCAATCTCTGAGCGAATCAGTGTCAACGACCCATTACTCACAGAAACATTTAAAACAATTTGGCGAAATCATCAACAATCTGTTGATATTCGATAAAGAAGGGTCACAATGCCATTATTATAAAAAACATAGTTTTTAAAATAATGGCGGAGCGGACGGGACTCGAACCCGCGACCCCCGGCGTGACAGGCCGGTATTCTAACCAACTGAACTACCGCTCCGAAAGAAGGCGTATTCTATAGGTTTATTTTTTTTCGTCAACTAAATTTTATCGAAATAGCTAAATACGTTAAACTATAGAGCTATTTTAGCCTTAGGGCCAAGAGGTTAAATAAGTCCAGAAAGTTTGATGACGAAAGCCGACTCAGACTTCATAGCTTATTAGCCCACTGATTCTTAACGCTTAAAACCTTATCAATTCCGCATATACCCTAGGGTTTGATTAAAAAAGTCGTAATTTGCCCAGCAAACTACACTTGAAGCTTAGCCCTAGTTATTTACTTTATACGACAAGTTTTTTTTGTAAAAAACATATGAAAACAGAGCACCATACGATAACCATCACTAAAAAAGCCGCCATTTCATCTGTATGGTTAATCCCTAAAAAATATAAAGCGGTTCTGATTATTGCCCACGGCGCAGGCCGGGATATGAACTCCACCTTTATCAGTCAAATTCACGAAGGCATCGCCCATCATGATATTTTAACGGTAAAGTTCAATTTTCCTTATATGGAGCAGGGATTAAAAGCACCCAACACACCCCATGTACTCGAAGAAACATGGCAAAAGGTTATTGATGCCGTTATTGAAAAAACAGGTGTCTCACGCAAACAAATCTTTCTGTCGGGCAAAAGCATGGGTGGACGGTACGCTACTATTCTTGCAGCCAAAGAAGACCTCTATGCTGGCATTATTTTATATGGCTACCCGCTTCACGCTCCAGGAAAGCCGAATAAGCCACGCTTTGATCATTTAAAAGTAATCCATGAACCATTATTGTTTTTTCAAGGAACGCGCGATTCCTTGTGCCAGCTTGCTGTCTTTGAACCCTTGTTGAAAAAACTATCCCCAAAACCTACCTTGCATATAATCGAAGGCGGCGACCATTCATTTAAGTTGCTTAAACGTATGGACCGCACCGAACAGTCAGTCTTTGACGAAGTCGTTCAATTAAGCGTTGAGTGGATAAGACAAAGAAGCTGATAATCTCACACAAAACATACTCTGCGGGGATGCAGGTCTTCAGACTGCATTCTAAAATGCGGACTAAAAAACCGCTCCCCAACTCTTAAATAATTCAATTCTTTTAACCAAGGCATTCTCCTGTGGAAAATTTCACCCCGTACTCCGCTTTAGCTGGCGGAGCACTAATCGGCATTAGCATCACCATTCTTTTGTTATTTAACGGCCGTATGGCTGGCATCAGCGGCATAATGAACGGGGTATTCAAGAGCCCTGTACAAGAACGAAACTGGCGACTTGTTTTTCTTATCGGCTTAGTGCTTGGCGCTGTTTTATTTCAAGCAATCACCCCTACCCTGTTTCCCGCTCGCCAAGGCTACCCTTTATGGCTAATAGCCAGCGGTGGCTTCTTAGTTGGCATAGGCACCAGACTAGGTAGCGGCTGCACCAGTGGCCACGGCATTTGCGGTATTGCTAATCTATCTAAACGCTCTATTTATGCAACACTGACATTTATGTCAGCAGGTATGGTAACTGTTTTTATCCTCAAACAGCTTTTGGAGATAATCTAATGAAACAAATATTCGTTGCATTTATCAGTGGCATTTTGTTTGGCCTAGGTTTGTCTCTTTCTCAAATGATCAACCCCAACAAAGTGATTGATTTCTTAAATATTTTTGGCAATTGGGACCCAAGCCTGGCATTTGTAATGATAGGCGCACTTGTTGTTGCCTTTATTTCATTTAAGTTTATTCTTAAGCGTTCCACACCGATTCTAGAAGATGACTTTCATATTTCAAAACGATCTGACATCAACAAATCATTGCTGGGGGGAGCAGCTATTTTTGGTATTGGCTGGGGCATGACGGGCTATTGTCCAGGCCCTGCCTTTGCCAGTCTAGGCCTAGGGAATATGGAAGCAATTGTGATGGTTTTATCTATCTATGCGGGATTTTTTACTCAAAACGCACTTAGCTCTAAATAAGCCAAGCTCTACCGTCTTAACTGTTCACCTCCCCCTTTGGAAAAGGGGGATTGAGGGGGATTTATTTAAATAAAATCTCCCCTAACCCCTCTTTTCCAAAGAGGGGGACTGAATACTTACATACCGTCACTCGGCTAACGCTCTTTGTATGAATGTATACGCCCAATATAATGCGTAATAATTCCTTGTGCATTTTTAATATGAATTAAATTTAGCCATTCACTAAGCA
>ENA-ORXI01001534-ORXI01001534.1-sediment-metagenome-genome-assembly--contig:-NODE-1534-length-17710-cov-5.101741_pt1 | contig 17710 bp, 7 predicted proteins | sample MGYA00237861_ERZ511468 | MGnify/ENA primary metagenome ERZ511468 (study PRJEB26299, sample SAMN06266213) | sediment metagenome | isolation source: Hudson Canyon methane seep mesocosm | place: USA:Hudson...
TCTTGATCTCTGTTAATGACATTAAATAATTGAAAACTTGGCTTGCAATAATCGAGGAGTCCATATATGGGCAAAGGTCTCTTGCGTGCCCATCTTTATAGTGTACAAACGACGGCAACCGCACGCATGGTCTGATGGGTACGCTACCGCTTTGCCCATCCTACAGTTTTGTATGTGGTGTCCCCTTCGACTAATTCATAGAAACTCGTATTGCAGGGCTGGAATAAGAAAAACGGTGAGAACTTTGCAAAAGACTGTCTTCCGCTTTGGTAATTATTCGCATCGCAATATAATGTGAATAATTCTGATCAAATACTTTCTTTTGCGGATCACTCAAGCGCCAGGTATTACCATCATAATATTCCGCCCAGTTATGATAATCTTCTGCTTTTAAAACTGCATTTCGTTCATAGACAAAGCCACCAATACTACGCGCGGGCAGTTGACTTGCACGCGCCAGTGCAGTGAATAAATACGCTGACTCGGTACAATCACCTTTTTTTTCATTCAATGCATACAACGCACCCAAATCATCTCGGATATATTGGCTGAATTTAATAGACTCAGATACCCATTGAAATAAAGGTTTAGCCGTTTCTGTTTGCCCTTTCCTTAGTTTAATTGCGGTTTCTTTGATTTGTGGCGCATCCACTTCTATAAATTTTTCTGCTGAAATAAACGCTTCAATTACTGGCAAAAACCAGGGATTTGGCTGCAATGCCAATTGCAGCTCAGCAGTTATACTAATCACTTTAGATGCATAAGGCGCAAGCACAGGGATTTTAAAATGCATCACCTGATTAGCAACAGCATCCTCTTTAGTTTCAAACGGAATCGATGCCTTTAGATTAACCACCTTCTGAGTCGCAGTTTGCTTAACAGGCGCATAAACCCAGAATTCGGCATCTTTAACAAGCTTATTAGTACGATTCGTTATTGTGTAACCATAACGAACGGTTCGAGTAATATCATACTGGCCTTCGGGTCTTTCTGATTTCAAATTGAAATAATAGAGTCCGCCCAACACTAAAACCAATAGCGCAACAAGCAGAACAAAAGTCATCCCTTTTTTATTCATTATCGTTTTCCACAGCCACGGTTTTTATTCAATACAGATTGATAACTTAGCATAGCCAAACGATTTCTTAAAAACTGTTCATAGCCTGCAATCCCTTTTTTTAAACGGGTAATAATCATGCCTTGCCGCCCAACGACTTTCTCTCCTTGCAACAAAGACTTAACCGTATTGTCATCAGCACCTACAATAAAACGACCTTGCCGTAAAACTGTTAACAATTTCTCACTGCGCTTTCCCTGTTGATCAATTAACAAAACAATAGGATGCTCCCCTATGTATTTAGCCTTATCTGCTGCTATTTTCTGCAACTTTAGCAACCATTTTTTTTGAACTAACGGGTCTTTAAAAAAAGCTTCACCCAGCGGTAAGGCGATGACTGGTTTTGTCTCTACAGCCCCACTGGAGATATCGACAAGCATCCAGTGAGCATAAGCTTTCTCAGTATAAAAAAACTCGGGGGAAATTTCTTCCAACACTCCAAATGCGAGTCTATTTCCCTGCAATGGCATCAGCTCATAATGCCAGCCTAACAAACCACCTTTAAGAATATGCACTGACTTAAAGCCTGAGTCTCTTAACTGCTGACATAGCTTTTCCTGCTGCGCATAACGAATCCCGTTATCAAACAAAATAATAGTTTTTGACTTAAGAAAGGCTTTGCTTTTGAGTAATTTGGCCGGGATATTGATTGATCCCGGAATTTTCAACTTGGCATAGGCTGTTGCATCACGGACATCTATTAGCATAGCACCTTGATTTTCCACCAACTCCAATGCAGCTTGATTATCAATGTAGCAAGCCTTGAATTTCTGATTATCGCCCGTTAAAAACCAGTCTTGCCTGTTATTGAGTTCAGCCATTAGTTTGGCAGTTAAGCTGGCTTTGTCTTCATCTACAGTAGACTGCAAATTTGCCGAGCACTCCAATTCAGCAACATTCTGTTTAGGTGCAGGCATTGTTTTTGATACTTGCTGGGCAAAAACAGCATGAGGAATTAAAAAGACCAGAAAAAGATTACTTATACCTATAAGCTTTATATCCAATCGCCTCATACTAAGCTTCTCTAGCAACAGAAAAGCTAAAATAGATCTTATTCTTTCCATAATCACAAAGACCTCCATTTTATTTAACTACATCGTTAGACATAATAAGCTGATCAATAATTTATAAGGTTTTTGCTCTTGGTATCATATTAAATTCAAGCCTGAGGTAACTAAATACCTCTATTTGTAGGGTGGATGAGCGCTAGCGTTATCCACCATTTTTCAAAGACTTGTTGGGTTACGCTATTGCTAACCCAACCTACATTTTCCTTAACTTAACGACATTGGCGGACGCTCCTACAACAATTAGTTATTTTCTCATTCCTAGTGCTAATAGCTCTATTAGCCTACTGACAACAACTTTCCTCACCATTCGACATAACTGTCGCACCAACTAAAGAGAACACGCTGATATCAAAACCAACAGCTCTGGCAAAACCTTTACCACTTAATGATCCTGTCGTCATAGCACTCCAGCCACCGCCAAAGCCGACCACAACAGATGCCCCCGCAATTGCGAATACCCCTTCTGGATGTGTTTTTGCTGGTTTGTCAGGACCATCTAATTCAGCCTCGGAAATAGTTGCACTGACTGGCGTAGCTCCTACGGCCAGTCCTCCGGCCAGAACAGCGTATGTTCCTCTGGCTTTTTGCTTTGAACAGCATTCCGAGGTTAATCTCATTATACTGGCCGAGGCTCCATAAACGACTTCTCCCACACTAATATTAGCCACAGCGCCCTTCCATTTACAGAGTCCTAAGGGGTCAATGCCATTTATCGGATCATTTTCGGCATAGATATAGGGGAAGCTTCTGCCCTTTTTAAAACCAACTGGGTCTACACGTAAATACCGGCCCAATGACTGATCATAATAACGCTGCCAGTTATAGGATAAAGCTGATTCCGAATCAAAATATTGTCCGGCAAAACGTAGTGGATTAACAATAGTTTCAGATTGAATATTCGCTGTACCAAAAGCCTGGTAGTTCGCACTCCAGACAATATTGTCGTTAATATCTGTTATTAACTGAGGCGTACCAATCTGATCATTGCGATAAAAATAGAAATTGTCGCCTTGTTTCAAAAACAGTGGGTTTGTCATCCATTTACCATCGGGACTAAATCCGTAACTGCGTATTTGTCCGCCATTATTATCAAACTCAGCGACTAAGCCTTCATCAGCATACATATAATAAATTTTAGAGCTACTGGTTTGCTTCCATAAGCGTCGACCAAAAGGATCATAATAATATTCACCCAGCGTGCCATTTAAATTGGATGAAACCTGTACTAGCCGATTATCCAGATCATAAACATATTGGGTGATTTTTCCATTTCCATCATCTCTCTGCAGGGTGTTTCCATTATCATCATAAGAAAAAGATTCCCCCCCAGCAGTTAATAAATATGAATTCTCATTATATTGATAAGCACCGGGCACTAAATTATCAGAGAGCTTATTTCCCACCGCATCATAAGTAAATATTTGGTCTGTTAATACCGGGTAATCTACAGTTTCTAATTGGCCTAAAGCATCATATTGAAAACTAAAATTTCCAGCCAGGGAGGTTTTTTGAGTGAGCTTTCCTTCTTTATCAAAAACAAAAGCCAAGTCCATCAGCAGATCAATTCCATTATTTTTAAATGACTTAATATGATTGACTTGGCCTATGGGGTCAAAAGCATAAACTGTTTTTGAACCACCAGGTATGGATAGCTCTTTAACCTTGAAGTTTTGATAGGAATATCCCATTTCACCCAAACCCGAGGCTTCAATTGAACTCAAAAAATACTTATTTTGTCTGCCGTATTGGTAAGCAATAAGATCAGCGCCTATAAAGCTCTTTTTAAGCCCATTCGCATAATAGCTATATGAAAAACTTTTACTAAATAAACCGTAGTTTATGGTTTCTTTAAGTTTTCTACCCAAATTATCATATTCATAACTGGCCGAGCTAATACCATCATTGTAAGCAGATAATTTATCCAGCTCATTATAAGAAAAATCAACAACTCTACTCGCTACGGTATCTTCAACCTGAGTAAAATTTGATTTTTTGATTAATCGCCCTGCGATATCATATTGATATGCGGTTTTATGATTTAAGGCATCAATCTTTTCGACAACATTGCCTTCAGCATCGACAGTATTGGTCACTGTCTGTCCCAGTGGCCGAATGAGTTTAATTAAATTATTATTTTTATCATATTGAAAACGTGAGAGATGCAAGTTTGCATTAAGGATGGATAAAATATTATCGCGCTTGTCGTATGTTAGCAGTGCGTCTTTACCCGCCTCATCTCTCTTTTTAACAATCCGACTTAACTCATCATACTCAAAGTAAACGCTATAACCTAAGCGATTAGCTTCTGAGAGCAAGTTGCCTACAGCGTCATAGTTATACCGATAAACCTGACTATCTCCCCCAGCCAGTTCGGTTATTTGTGTAACAAGTCGATATCGCCTGTCATATTTTAAACTCTGGCTATAGTCAGGATAAATAGCTTGCGAGGGTAAAAAATCCGATACATTGGCATATTTGAATTCAACATTAACAATACCAGCAATTGTCTGCTTAGAAAAACGCCCTAAACTGTCATATTCATAGGCGATGACCACACCTTCCTCATCGGTAATTTTATTTAACCGGTTACTTGCATCATAGCCATATAATACAGGCTTATTTACCACGGCTGTTTTTGAAACCAGTCTATTCCTGGCATCATAAACAAAAGTAGTATTATTCAGGTTAGCAGCAATTTCCTTGACTTGATTACCTGCACCATCATATTCAAAATGAAAGCCTATATTCAATGGGTTTAGTGTGCTGAGTTTATGTCCCATTTCATCATAAGTATTGACCCACTTATGGCCTCTTTTATCCAGCCTTTCAAGCAAATTACCCATCACATCATAACTTAGGATTTCTGTATTTCCTTCGCCATCAGTAACTTCTATCAGGTTGCCAAAATCATCATACTTAAAAAGGATAGATACTTGTTCAGGTATTGTATCCGCCAATAAAGTCTGCTTTGTTCTATTTCCATACAAATCATATTCATACTCAGTAATTCGTTCAACAGCCGTGTCTTTTGCTTCTGTTTTAGCAATTAAATTTCCTCGCTCATCATACTGGTATACATTTACCACACCGTTCCCATTGACATACTTGATTAAGTTGGAATTAACACTTTCGTATTCTCTGGTTTCGGATGAACCATCAGGATAAATTACTTTTAGCTGGTTTCCCCATTCATCATACTGATATTGTGTCTCATATCCATTGTGATCCGTTGTGGCAGAAGCGTTTGTATCCATTTTAATGGTTTCACTACTGTTGCCATTAATACTGCTCCGAATTAACTCTCCGGTATTTGAATACCAGCTTTCATTAATAATTCCCGCACTATTTGTTTCCCTGAAGTAATATTCTTTTTTTACGCTATCAAAATCATAACCAAACGATCTAATGACCCCTATGCCATCTTCTTCTTTGATTAGCTTATTAAATGGATTATAAGTTAAGGCTATAAAATTACCTTCCGGGTCTATCTTGCGAACAAGATGGTTAGCTGAATATTCGTAAAGCCATTGTTTTAACCTTACATCAACAACACTGGTCAATTTGTCAGCAGAATAGCTATAAGTCACCTTACGCTGAGTATAATCTCTAATCTCTATCGGTTTATTTTGATCGTTATAACTCAACCATAACACCTGTTTATTCAACACATCAAAAACTGCATTAATCCGTTGTTGTGCATCATAAGTTATTGAAGCGACAAGGCTATTACTGTTGCCATAACTTTGTATAAAACCCTCTAAATTATACTTGATCCAGTTGCCTTTCTTATCCTGCCATTGATAGCCATCGCTTATTACAGAAATAACATCAGAGCGACCAAATTTAAAAACGCTATCCTGCTGATTCACTTTTTCATAAACATTATCATTGCGCTCAATTTCGCTAATTGTATTATCAGCAAGATTCCTGATAACACGCAGTCTATTCCAGCGTCTATTGAAATGCCATACGCCATCCACCCATGTCCGCTCAATAGCCAGATGACCGCCTATAATTTTTATTTTTAAATCTTCTACATTGGCAAAATATTTTCCACTTGTACTATTAACATCCGCACAAGCAATATTTATAAATCCATTTAATAGAATAATTAAAATCAGGTATGTAATTTTGTTCATATCAATTCTTTAAAACCTAGTGGTCTTTCAATATTGCTTTAGAGAGGCTTTAGCCTCGTCTGTTTTAGGCGAGGCTAAAGCCTCACTTCCTAACACGTCTAACTTGGACAAGCCGCCTCGTTTCGTCTTAACTCAACAGCATTGCACCTAACCCTCCCCACCAAAGGAAAGACGATTAATCTACCTCAGTTAACCACCACCGCCAGCATTTGTCTGATCACAGCATTGAGGTCCCCAACAATCTGGCGTACAAGAATTCCCTATGGCATCACCTTTTGCTGAAACTGCTTTACCTCCCCCAATACCACCGTATACATGTATCGGATAAATCCCAACAGGACACTGTCCTCCTCTGTCGTACCAGCAAGTTCCTGTTCTATTGCCACTGATAACGCCATTTATGCAGATATAGTTATAAACCGTAGTGGAACAAGTTGTGTAATCCAGGCATCCAGCACCACTTGCATCACCATCTGTATCAGGATCAAATGATTGCAAACTAGTAATTCTATAAGGAACCACAATCCTTTGCTTTGCTTCCAGCGTATCAGGTACATCGACCATAAATTCATAAGCGAAATACTGGTCTATACCTGGAAATTCAACGCTGACATTATCGGCCCGAATTAATCCGTAATTGGTAATAACAAATTCACCATAAAAGACTTCACCTGGGTTCATTCTGGGTAAATTAACTCCCGAAGGTTCAACAATAACAACCGCTGCTGGCACGTCTGTTTCATAAGTTGCATGGAGTATCACTTCATAACGGTCTTTCAAGGTAATTTCTGTCACCGACCAGTCTACTGTCACCAGGTTGTAATCCAGAAACACCTCCTGAGGCAGAGTAACCCCGGGTTTAATACTAAAGCGGCCAATTATTTCCTGATGGTTTGCGGCACTGGCTCGGAATTTATAGCGGCCTGCTGGCATATCGGTAAACAGGGTTTCACCATTAACATCTGTCAACTGAGTCTGATCAAACAGCAAGATGTCATTTTCTTTTTGCACCTGCATTCTGGCACCACCTAAACCTTGAATAAGCTGGCCATTAGCATCCAGAGTAGCGGTATAAATATCGGATAAATGAAATAACACATCGCCTGTACCCGCTAGACTGACGGAGACAAAGACCTGAATTTCCTGATCGTTAAAATTGTCACTTTCTACTAATAACTTAAACTCATGTAAACCCTCTATAACCGTATTAGCAGGTTGAATATTTATTGAAACTTCACGTTGCTCACCAATCGCCAGGTTGCCTAAGTCAGATGCTGTCATCAGATAAATCCATGATGGAGCTGGGGTTCCTGTACTGTCTAGCAAACTGAGTCGAACATTTTCTAGCTCAGCAAAACCTCGGTTATCCAGCACAATAGTTTCTATAACATTGTCATCATAGATAACGCCTGTTTCAACAAAGCTAGGTGTATAAAACAGTGCGGGGGCAGCTTCCGAAAAAGCATAGTTCACTCTCACCATAGCCAGTGGCTCACTACCACTTTCATCACTGACCAGCCTAAAATACAAGGAGCCAAGATCAAAAGCAGTATCATCTGGATGGATGTTTACGGACATCTCCACCGTCTGTTCTGGAGATAAAGTAACTGGGGATGGCAAGGTGATTTGAATGCCTTGCTCAAGATTACCCGTGGTTTGATCACTCTCCAGATATTGTAATTGTACGTTAGTTGCCGTGGTACCCACGCCTGTTCCAACATTAAAATCAAGTAATTGATCGGCATTGCGCGGCATATTCAGTTCAATTAATACCGGATCTATAGTCACTCGCCCAACGGTAAACTGTCCCTGTTCGGGTCTTTCCAGTAAATCGGGGTGTATACATGAAACACGATACAAGCCAGATTCACTGCTTAACGGAGTATAGGTATAGCTGAAGCTACCTTCGTTATTGGTAAACACATCGATACTACGCTCAAAACCTGAATTACTGAGCACCAGCTTAAGGGGGACCAAGCCCAACGGCAGGTTACTGATACGATCCACAGCCCGACCACTGATGACTACCTCACCATCACCCAGAATATGCGTAGGAGTGATTGCAATAATTTCACCGCTGTAACGGGTATCAATTAAGCTAACTTGTTGTCTAGCCTGTAAGCCACTGATACTAATGGCATCCGGCTGACCTAAATGGTAATGTAGCTGATCGACCTCTAACACAATACTGATAAGATTCGGGGCAGACCCTGGAACAGCCAAATCGAACCATTCCGAGTCAAACCGACTATCAGCAGGAATACGCACCACTGTTTTACCGCTCGGTAAAGTGATAACTTGCTGCCCCAATGCCTGTTCAAAGGCCTGGGTAGAAAGCACATTACCATCTTCGTCAATTAACTTGAATCGCACTTGATCTGATGGCGCACTGGCCGTATTTGTTGCAGTGACTATTTCCAATTCAACATCACTGCTATTTTCCAGTCCGATTCTCACTTTTCCACTGCCACCTCGGATCATATCCTGAGTAAGCAACTGCAGAACCATTCCGGCATCAACAACATCTATTTCAGTATTGCGTACAATATGGACCTGTTCACCCGCATTCGGTGTTATTTCCAGCGTTGCCGTTAAGGTCGCTAAATCAGGTATATCCTGATACCCTCCAACGACGACCTCAAGCTGTTGAGTGGCTCCTGCAGCAAGGCTAAATTCAGTCGAACGATGAACATGCCCTGCAATATCTATTTTCATTCTGGCATGTTCAATCAATGAATCTGAAGAGTTTTGTACCGAGTAACTCAAGACATTCATCATGCCTCGTTTGATATCAGTATCCCCTATCCTTGTAAATTGAACCGCTGGCAGTAAAATCGACCGACTCAAACTTCTAGCGGCATTAAGATCTTCTGCAATGACACTGTAAAAGCGTTCATCATTGTTATAGCCTGTATCTTCATAACTATTAGCAGTTAACAGCCCGTTATTTAGCATCAATGGATTAGCACCTGCCCCCAGATAAAAGTCATACCCGGCAATATCACTAGCCTGATGAGTCCAGCTGATGAGCGGGTATTCTGCATCCACTTGTTCAACTAATAAGCTGGCAACGGGTAGTAAATCAAAATTCAGATAAACCGAATTGGAAGGCAAGGATTCATTTCCCGCTGGATCAACAGCCGTGACAACATAGCTATGCTCATCAGCTGAAGGTGTACTATCGACTGCTGTTGTTAGCAAAATTTCATCAACAATAGCAGTTAAACCATCGGTATCTACAATTTCAGCTAATGCTGAACGATATAAACGATAACTTAAAACATCATCATCCACAGCTGCGTTCCAGCTTGCTTCTATGCCTGTTGAAAGCAAATTCAATTCCAGGCCTTGCGGTACTAGAGGGGCTGTTGCATCCGCTTTAATCTGGACACTGGCACTCAAACCACTCACGGACTCCTGACTATTGATTTGTCTAACGCTGGAGACGGCATATTGATATAGACCATCGACAGAAGTATTATCAATATATTCCAGAGCCTGACTACTACGCGCCAACACGGTCAACTCTGTTTCTCCTGGGGCCTGGCGATAGAGCTCATAATCTGCTGACATTTCCACCGATTGCCATCGCAGTCTTACTTGCCCCGCAGGCAAAGCTATCGCTATTAATCCCGTAGGTGGATCTAATGGTGGTAAATCACCTTGATATACCTGAAAGCGAATTAGACCATTAATCTGACTACCCAAATTATCCAGGTCATCCTGAGCCTGAAAACTGAAACTGAGTGTTTCGATTTCATTCAAGCCAGCATCAGCAGGTAAATTAAAGCTTCCATCCCAGTGCGTTGGATCTTGCTCGGTCAGAGTCACTATCTGTATAGTTCTATCCACTGCAGATAATATATATTCCAATACAGGAATTGTTCCTGCTTTAGGCGCTTCATCCAAAACCAGACTTACCGTGACATTTGTCGGACTATTCTGGTCATTTTGGATTGGATCTTCAGGTGTGACCAGTAATAAGGTGACTGTTGGTCCATCAGTATCAACCTCTATTGTTGCACCTGCTAAAATATCTGTGCCCCGGTTGCCAGCCTTATCACGTGCAGAAAATACCGCATAAGCTGTACCCGATGGCGTGTTATCGCTAAGACTAAAACTGCCCTGATACTCTGTCTCTGTTATTTTAGTCAAGGCCACACTGATGGGCACGCCATTAGCTGGAGTAAGACTTAGAAATGGAGAGGTCAACAAATCTTCATTAACGCTAACAACAACCGATACCTGGCCTGCCGCCATACGACCTGTGACTTCATCAACCATGCCAGTACTGTTATAAACAATACTTTCCGCGCGTGGCTGCTCACTATCGGACAGAGCTTCAACTACATTAGAGAGGTCGCTTCGGGTACCTGCACTATTAACAGCAACCACTCTATAAAAATAAGTTCCATCTACACTAGGTAAATCATCGTAACGATCTTCAGTCAGTAGGCTGCTGTTTAACTTGCTTGCCTGTGCAATATCAGTAAAACTGACTAATGCACGATAAAGCTCATAGCCAACAACATTCTGATTATTAACCTGGCTCCAGCTCAATACGATTTCTCCAGCCTCTCTGGCTGTCGCAGTCAAACCAGTAGGAGCATCAGGTTGACTGCTGTCCAATGTCACATTAACCGTATTACTAGAAATACTTTCGCCGCCTCTGTTATAGGCTTTTGCCTGAATAAGGTTATTATCTTCAGTTAAAGCCAGCGGACCGCTAAAGCTTCCAGTCTGTACTGTTAACAAGCTCCCCGTTGCAGCTCCATTGTTAAATAATTGCACCTGACTGGCTTCTGCTACTGCAGTGCCTGTCACGGTAATGGTTGGCTGATTTGTGAGTAAACCTTCCTCGGGCTGAATAATAACCGGAGCACCAGGAGCGACTAAAGCAACCGTAAAACTAAAGGTCAAACTACTGCTGTTATTAAGAGTATCAAAAGCCGTCAGGGTTAAAGTATGTAAGCCATCACTAGTCGTCAAAGGGTTCCAGAATAATGCATATTGATCTGTTGCACTGCGTGCACTACCCAGAACCACACCATCCAAAGCATATTCAACCCGTCCTACCCCTGATGGATCACTAACCGTTACCGTAAATTGACCCGATTGCTCGATTATTGAAGCATTTGCAAAAGCCTCGGCATTAAACTGCACATTGCTTAGCAAGGGACCCGTTTGATCCTGAAAACCAATACCCGCAGCATGCAATAAAGCAGCGGTAGCACTGTAATTAATGCTTAATTGCCCACCTGTTGGTAAGGTCAGCCCTGTAGATTGTGTAAATTCACCGGTACGCGCTGCAGCAGAAATAAACTCGAAATTACTGCCTGCATAAGGGACAAAATCATTAAACACATTTAAGTCCAATGCCCCTAAAAGATTGGCATTACCAACAATATTTAACTGATCAAAGTCGGTCCCCGGAAGATTGCCTTGCATTTCTATAGCCAGGCGTCCCAAAGAACTCTGAGTATAATCACCCGCGATAATTAATCGGCCGATATTATTGACACTTTCTCCCGGGCTAATCAGACCCGCATTAATAATATTACCTGGCAAAGTGCCTTGCCCGTATAAAAAGCTGCCTGGGGTTAAACTCAGTGTATTAAAACTAAATGACCCTGTAGAGGTAACATGCAACACAACATGACTACCCAGTTCCGTGGGCTGAATAGCATTTAATTCAATCAAACCTTGATTACTGGCTTGCAATGAAGAATCTAATCCCGCTGTATCATCAAGCATCACTTCAAGCTTTGGCAATTTTATTATACTGCCCTCGCCATCTGCGACCATATCAATACCTCGGCCCAGGCCAATAATATGAGTCACTCCTGATAAATCCACCACCCCACCATCCAGTGCTTCAATGCGGGTATTATCCGCCTGAGCTACAGCACACCAGCCAATCAAAGCCAGTAGCATGGTTAAAATCAAGTGATTTTGGAATTTCCGAGTTCTCATAATTTATCCTGGACTTAAGCTTAAAGCGCAGATTATGGCGTTGGATTAATAGAATGAGCCTGTATAACAAAAGGCCCTACAGGCAAACTAACATCACTGACAACCCAGGTTGAAACGGCATCTGTCCCACTATTGAAAATGGCAGTTTCTGTTACTGGGTTTCCATTGACTGGCACAATCCTGACCTTAACCGAAGCGTCAGAAGGCACATTATTAGCTTCTAAAATAATATTCGAAATGCTTTCATTATCCATCTGAAAATCCAGTTCACCTGTATGCGGACTACCATTTGGGTCTGCAGGAACATCATGAGCGCCAATGGAAATAACCTTTAAACTGGGGGCGGCTGCCGTAGGCCATAATGCCAAAGGCTCGTCAGGTACATTAACGGGGCTGATCGGGTTGATATTCATTAATCCACTGAAACTCAAGGTTTCCAATCTGATTCGTCCAGCACCTCCATTTCTGGCGTATGCTTCCAGACGTCCATCGCCTGCAATACTATCAGCAACCAGTCTGATAGCGCCCGAACTGCCTCCTCCAACTTGATCTGAAAAATAAGTTCGCCCAGTTCCACCCAAAGCCTGAATTAGTCCATTGATAGCTATATTCTGGCTGGCAACAATAAGTAGCGCGCCACCTCCCGCGCCTCCAGACCGATTATAATCTGCCTCTCCGCCACCGCCAGAGCCGCCGATTAATGGAATAATACGTTGATTACCATATAGAACACCTGCTGCTGCCCCGGCACCTAAAGAGGCATAGCTCGCACTTGTGTAATTAGTAGCATTCGCACCACCCGGACCAAATCCACCACCCGCAAAACCGGGGGTTCCAGTTAAGCCTTTTCCTCCGGCAAACCCTCCTGGCCCTGGTTTCGTTGGTATATATAAGTTAGTGGTATAGTTTTGACCATTTAAATTAACCGTGCCATCAATAATCACACTTCCTGTTACCAACCAGACAACAGGTGCTCCACTGGGGTGATTACTAAAAGTCACTGTTTTACCCGCTGGAATATTAATGCTGTTATATTTAAAAACCACAGCCCATTTAGCCGGGTCATAGACACCATTTCCCGTGCCCGCACTATCCCAACTTCCTGTTACTGCTAATGACAGGTCAATAGTGACATTGGCAGCAGGTAGCAGATCTCCATCCGATCCTTCTATGCCCACGACCCCACTAATATCTGGTATCACCAAATCTGCATAGGCCCCATGCAGGGGCATGCATAAAGCGATGATCATCACCGCTAACCATTGCTTTAAATTTACTTTAGCCCTTGTTTTCATCATGACTCCTGGTTGTTTATTCTTAATTAATTCATTTGTTCATTTTTATTAGCTGAGTTAACTCAAGCTAAGCCGCAAAGTTATTTCCTTTAGGGGTCTGTTATCACGTTCTCAATCATTATTTGTCTGGAGAAGGCTTCTGATATTCCTAATGCAGGGCCATCCTCTGCTGGCATATAGGGTTTATGATAAATAGATACCGATCTTGAATAAGCCTCACTTATACCAAGAGCAGATCCATCCTCAGCTGGACTAAACGGCTTGTGATAAACCGATACAGATCTTGAGAAGGCTTCAGTAACCCCTAGTTCTGGCCCATCTTCTTCTAAGCTAAAGGGTTTGTGATATATCGATACCGCTCTGGAATAAGCTTCATTTATCCCCAGTGCAGGCCCATCTTCTACTGGACTAAAAGGTCTGTGATACACGGCTATGGCTCTTGAATATGCTTGATTTATTCCTAAATCAGGCCCCACTTCCGGCTCACTTAATGGTCTATGGTAAACCGATACCGCTCTGGAAAAAGCTTCTGTAATATCTGTAGTGCCTGGTGTACCGATGCCTATATCTGTTAATGCTGATAAATCCAGCCGACTTCCTGTGCCCTGGGCTATTAAGGAACCTGCACCCTGGTAGCGAGTAGCGCCTGGCAAACTAATTTGCCCGCCGTTTAAGGCATGGACATTGCCGCCATCGATATTAGCTAAACCATTAACGATTAGGGAGCCGGCTTCTCCCGTTGCAATCAATGTCGCGCCTTGCTGAATGGTCAACAGCCCTGTTATTTCCGATGCCCCTGCCACAGTTAAACTACCTGAGAGCAAGTTCAAATTACCCGTTAGGGTCAAGCTATTAACAACAGTATTTGCGCTTGAGTGTTCAATAGTGCTGTCGGCAGCAATACTGATCAGCACATCATCGCTTTCTGTTGGCAGTACGCTTCCACTCCAGTTTGCAGTGTCATTCCAGTCACCGCCTACTGCGGATATCCATTGCACTTCGGCTGCTTGCAGTGCAGTCATACAAAGTGTAGTTATCACTAGCAATAGACAATGAAGATAATTATTCCTTTTCATTATTCACACCCCGGCAATGTGATGAACTGATGACTATTCATATTAAGAATCAGACCATCGGTGGCTAAGACAGGATAATTATTGCCTTTTGCTTGCCCTTGATCCCAGATACATGAGTCAAAACGCCCTGTTTCGCTGTTAAATTTTTGCAAACTGCTTGCAGTACCATTAGCACTATTCAACAGTTCAAAACAGCCTAGTCCTGAAGGTGGTGCTGGATGGCCAACATAGTTAGGTCCCGGATGTACTAGCCAAAGAGGACAGATTTGTGTGCCTGTTACCTGCATAATTTGAGACTGCAACATATTAATCATCAGTGCATCACCTGTTTTTATTGCAAAATCACTGTTTCCATTATGATCACAACTGTCCATCTCTCCCGTCAATGGATTGTAACGACTGATAGAACTTAATACGCCGGCATCGCCCAGACTATTCAACAGAGCAGAACAGCTTTCATGGTCAACTGCGACTTCAACGGGGTAATTGATAATGTTAAAGCCTTCTACAAGATTTATATCGTAGGTTTTTATCACCTGCGGATTATCATTAACGGTAATACGAGCCGTTCTGCTACTAGTCAATTGGCCGTCTGTAGCATGGTAGCTAATATCATAGACACCGGCCTGATTATAAGCCGGTATCCAGTTAAATACAGCAACACCCTCTCCGCCATCGATAAAGCTGGCACCTGCAGGCAATGAGCTAGCACTCAGTGCTGGAATAGTGCCGTCGGGATCACTGGCTTCAACAATAAAGCTGATCTGGTGCCCTTCCTGTACCGTTTTATCCGCAATAAATTGTATAACTGGAGATTTGGGGCCTGCCTGCGGGTCATCAAACTCAACCCGATAATAGCTTTTACCATTACTGTCAAAAAAGTTGACATAGTATGTCCAGACATCGGCATCACGGGTTTTGGATAACCAGGCATTTTCTGGCTGTATTTGTTTGCCATCGGAACGGATAACAGTTTTGATTTCTTTACTGCCAGCATAAGGGTCTGGCAATTTCACATACATCAAACCTGCTGTTTGAGGTGTATTAAGCGCATAAAATGCTTGCGAGCCATTCTGTTGTTCCAGAACCAGTGATGTCTGGGCAGTTTGATCAGTGACCACGGTATCAATACTGTTACTTTCATAGACTCTTATAGTATCGGTATCTAAGGCTAGAAAATCTCTGATTTTGTCTCGCCCTGGCAGATCAACAATCACATCTCTTATCAATAAGTGGCTATTAACTTGCTCAATTAGCGAGGTTAATTGGCCTCCCAGTTCATCGGCATGGGAAAATTCTGCACTGATATCGGTAAACTGACCAGACAGTGTAGTTTCCATAACCCAGCGCCCCGACCTGGATTCGGTTGATGGAATATCACCAAAATCTATTAATAAAGTATTTTTAACTGCTTCGTCATTTAGATAACTGCCGATTATTTCAAAACCAATCAACAACCCTAGCTGATTCTCAACAATGGTTGGCTGCGCAGAATCAATTTTTAAATTTTTCGCAGTGCCTGAACCATTATTTTTTACTCTAACGCCAAGGGTAAAAGGTTCTGATGCTTCTATTTCCTGAGTAAAGGGGTCATCAGCATAAACATCCTGGGTTAGAAAATAGTCCAGAGTTAATTCTGGCAGTGGTTTTACATAGATAGTATCTGGGGTAACTTCGACAATGTTTTCTTCACCTGCAAGGCTGTAACGCAATGTTGCTCCGACCAGATAGAGCTTGCCTGCAGCTATTTGTCCTGCACTCCCCGGGGCGGGAATAATTAGCCAATGTATATCAGCTGATGTCTTCGCTAACACTTCGCCATTACCACTGACATCGCTAATGCCTTCCATACTATCAATACGGATAAAAAAACTGGCACTGCTGTCATTTGCATCGGAGCTGGCAAGAACGGGATTACCATTACTGTCAGAAAATTTTACATCGACCTGAACATGATCTAAAGAAACATTGTCCAGTCCGTTATTAATACGCATATGTGCATCAAAGGCTTGACGCTCTAAAGTCAATTCCTGTTTGATTTCAATTTTTACCTCTGCACATACGGATTCTGCAGCCTGTAGAAGGTCTACGTACCCGATAAGAGTGATAAAAAGTAAAATAAAACAATTGATATTGGTATTATTTCTCTGAACTTGCGTCATTCTTTTTATTTTTCAAGCATTTTCCTTACAAATAGTAAGTGCATAAAACATGCCGTTATTTATAGATCTCTGTTTTCACATCACTTTTTACTAATTAACTAATTTAGCTAAATAGCTTTGATGCTTTTTTGTAAAAAAAGCTGACATAATCGTGTCCCTTAGGCCTGGTTTAGCCCTTTGTATCGGATTACAAATTTAGTATTGAACAGACTTCTAGGTAGGGTGGAAAAACGCCAGTGCATTCCACCTTTTTTGTTTTGGCAGTGTAGTTGAATTTGCCTTTACTCTTTGTCGGATTACACTGGCGCTTATCCAAGCTACTTTTTTCTATTGGGCGGGAATGGAGACGTTGCATGCAACGTCTCTACGAGGTGATTTACTTGATGTGGGTAAGGCAATTATTTACGATCCACAGAGCATAATAATAACGTCTGTTTTATGGTTGAGTGATCTCTACCGTATAGTCATAAATACCTGAGAGTTTACGTTTAAACTCATTGCTAACTAATCTGGCATCTTGCCTGCTTTTTACTGTGCAAATCCATAATGTCGGATAACGCTAGCGCTCATCCAACCTACGCAACCATACAATCCATCACTCATCGTAGGGTGGAAAAACGCCAGTGCATTCCACCTTTTTTGTTTTGACTGTATAGTTGAGTACGGCTATATTCTTTGTCGGATTACGCTCGCGCTTATCCAAGCTACTTTTTTCTATTGGACTGGGAATGGAGACGTTGCATGCAACGTCTCTACGGGGTGATTACTTGATGTGGATAAAGCAATTATTTTCGATCCACAGAGCATAATAACAACATCTGCCTTATGGTTGCTTGATCTCTACTCTCTGTTCGTAGATACCTGATAGTTTGCGTTTA
>ENA-ORXI01001536-ORXI01001536.1-sediment-metagenome-genome-assembly--contig:-NODE-1536-length-17694-cov-4.321962_pt1 | contig 17694 bp, 14 predicted proteins | sample MGYA00237861_ERZ511468 | MGnify/ENA primary metagenome ERZ511468 (study PRJEB26299, sample SAMN06266213) | sediment metagenome | isolation source: Hudson Canyon methane seep mesocosm | place...
GACACCTAAGTCAGTTAGCATCTCTAATAATGACCCATCTTCATAAGCATCAAAAAGATCCGTACCGCCACCAATATGCCGACCGCCAACGAATATCTGTGGAATGGTCGGAACACCCAGTCGATGTAAAAGTACTTTACGAATTTCGCCACCACGATTGTTTTTTTGATACGCTACAGAATCCAAATCGACACTTTCATAAGACACGTTCAACGCCTTAAATAATTTTCTCACCGACCAACAAAACTCACACCATTCCAGCGCAAACATGACAATGGGTTTAGTGTCGATTAAAGACTCCACCAACGATTTGGCCGATTCATTTAGTGCTAGGTTTTCTTTTACAAATATTTCTTTTTCAAGATTCTCGTCATCGACTGGCTCATCGCTTACCTTATCAACGATAGGCTTGCCAGGAGCAGAAAACTGATACCCTGGTGTCGACTGAGATATCTCCAACTCCTCAACCCCCATATCTTCAGAAATCCCATCAAACAAAGGCGTCGACAAATAACGTTCACCGGTATCCGGCAACATACAAACAATATTTGTCCCCTGAGGAGAACGCTTAGCCACAGCAAGAGCCGCGCACAAAGTTGCTCCACTGGAGATCCCCACAAAAATACCTTCTCGACGGGCAAGATCACGAGACAATTGCAAAGCCACATTACCGTCTACTGGTTCAATCTCATCAATTAGCCCTTCCTTCATCGCCTCTTCAGTCAAACGCGAAATAAAGTCGGGACTCCAGCCTTGCATCAAGTGGGGACGAAAATGAGGATGACTAGCATTCGGCACACCATCGCCATCGCGAGGTTGTTCAATACCGCTGCTTAAAATCGGAGAGTTATCTGGCTCAGCAACAACAATTTTTGTACTAGGGTCAGCTGCCTTCAAACCACGAGCAACTCCTTTTAACGTACCCCCCGTACCAAAGCCAGACACCCAGTAGTGCAATTGATCATCTGCAAAGTCTGCAATAATTTCTTGCGCTGTTGTTCGAGTATGAATATCCGCATTGGTTTCATTTTCAAACTGGCGACATAAATAATAACCATGGGCCTTCGCCAACTCCTCCGCCTTAGCCAACATACCTGTACCTTTCTCGGCAGCAGGGGTTAACACCACCTTAGCCCCCAAGAAGCGCAAAAGTTTGCGTCTCTCGATACTGAAATTCTCCGCCATAGTCACCACCAAGGGATATCCTTTTTGTGCACAAACCATAGCCAACCCAATACCCGTATTGCCGCTAGTTGCCTCCACTACCGTTTGCCCCGGCTTAAGCGCACCGGTGCTTTCCGCCTTTTCAATGACCGCTTTCGCCATGCGATCCTTGACTGATCCCATGGGATTAAAAGACTCCACTTTGACATACACATTCACACCGGTAGGTGCCAATTTCTGTAACTTGACTAACGGTGTATTACCTATAGTGTCTAAAATATTCTCAAAACGTGCCATGACGGCCTCCTTTAAATCGATGATTGATGCTCTAGTGCATGGCTCAATCATGGACTTGGAGCGAGTGATTCATCGTTAGAGCTACCGTGGTATTGTCACAAATTAACGTGGTATTTAATAACGTCATCCACTTGGGGCAGGATCAGGTTCGACTTAGGCAATAGAAATTCATATACTTGTCACTAGTCAGTCGTGATAAGTAGTCTAGGCCAGTTCAGCATGCCAGCACTTAAACTGTACTTCCTTGGCGAACTCAAAGTTGTTCGAGACGGCCAAGTACTCAAACTGCCTCCGTCGAAAAAGACGAGGGCGTTGCTTGCCTTTCTTGCGTTGAACAAACGCGCCTACCGCCGAGAACAACTATGTGAACTCCTTTGGGAGATACCCGACGATCCTCGCGGTTCACTCCGGTGGAGTCTGTCCAAACTAAGGCGCCTAGTAGATGATGATGCCGTCACGCGTATAATTGCAGATCGCAACCAAGTATCCTTTGATGCCGTAGATGTGGAGATCGATGTTAACGACCTCCATGCACTGGCTAAAAAACTAAACAAAGAGGGCGTCGAAGCCGTATCAACAGATGAACTGGTTAAAGCGGCCTCGCAATTCGACGGCCACTTCCTAGACGGCCTAGATCTCTCAAATTTTCACGATTTCTATACCTGGTGTATTGCCGCACGTGAACAGACAGCCAGGTTTCAGGCCCGCATTCTCCAAGCATTGATTCAACGTTTCGAAACGCAACCGGAAAAATCATTAACCTATACACGCTCCTTAGTGAGTTTGACGCCCTATGATGAATCCGCCAGAGCCATGTTGATAAAACAGTTGGTAGTGCTAGGGCGGAGTCAGGAAGCCGAGCAACAATATCGTCAAGGCATAAGATTGCTCGAAGAAATTGAGGTAGAAGATTCAGGGCTATTGTTCAACGCCTGGCGGGGTAAACCGGGGGGGCGATCCCCGAGAGCTGAATCAACGACTGCTCAATCATCAGATGCACAGCTGTCGAATAAGCCCTCGCAGGTTGGCGTTCCAACCGGTATCTCTCGCAATGACAGCCCCTTAGTCGGCCGAGATGAAGAAGTGAAACTCCTCACTAAGGTATTCGCCCAAGCATCGCAAAACAACGAAGCACAATGTGTCATTCTTCGCGGAGAGCCGGGCATTGGTAAAAGCCGACTATTAGAATCCATTGTCACACTAGCCCATGAAGCTCAAGCCTGCCTACTATACGCCGAAGCATTTGAAACTGAAGTGATCCGACCCTTTGCGCTATGGCGCGACGCCATCCGCCGTTCACCATCGGTAGCACAGTCGTCCACACTATCGGATCTACTTAGCGGAGATGATCGCATCTCTCGGGATCGATTATTCACTGGGCTTAGTGATTTAATTTCGCAGCAAGTGACCACTGAGCCCCAACGACCCGTCGTTGTTGTCTTTGATGACGTACAGTGGTGCGATGAATCGAGCGCCGCAGCATTACACTACATCGTGCGTATGAATCGACATCAACCATTATTCGTTATTGCGGCCGCTCGGGAAACTGAATTACGTGATAATAACGGAATGTTAAAAGCCGTTCGAGGATTACGTCGCGATGGTTTACTGCAAGAACTCAAACTCGCACCACTGACAGAAACCGCATTACAAGAACTCATCACATTGCACGCCCCGGACGTTAATGTAGAACGTTTAAGTCATGAATGTGCCGGCAACCCATTATTAGCTATTGAACTTGCTCGCGCTGAAACCGCAGGGGATAGCGGTGAGTCACTCAGCGAATTAATACAAGAGCGGATCTCCCGTTTTGACGTGGATACCGTTGAAACATTGCTGTGGGCATCCGTACTGGCACCTCAAATCGACGTGACCTCCCTTGAGCGGGTCACTGGTTTAGATCGAATGGCATTAAATAGCGCATTAGAAGTAGCAGAGCGACAAGGCATTCTAAAACCGACCGATCGAGGATTTAGTTTTTTACACCACTTAATTGCCAAAAGCATCTATGGTGATATTTCACCGACCCGGCGACAAGTCATGCATCGACGAGTCGCGGAAATGCTAGAAGTAGAAACCGCACTGGATTTAAAGTTAGCCTCTGACCTTGCTTATCACGCATCGAAAAGTAGCGACCCAGCATTGGCCGCACGGGCATCAGTATTTGCCGGACGACTTTGCTTGCGTTTTTTCGCTAACGAAGACGCCCTCAACTTAGCCCGTCAAGGTTTACAATACGCAGAACAACTATCCGATGCCGATAGAGTCTGTTTGACCCTCGACCTAAGCGAAATTCAACTAACGGCAGCCCCCTTAGAAAATTGGCAAGCCGCCGCCACAAACTACGTCAACCTAGCAGAACAAGCACTCGACCACGGCGCACTCCCTTATGCACGCCTGGGTTATCAAATGGCCAGCTATGTTCGATGGATGAATGGCCAATGGAGTGATGCACAACGGGACTCCCTTCAAGCCGAACGCGTCACCCGTGGCGGCAGCGATAAAGATCATATCCTTGGAATGGCCGAAGCCGCCAAGTGTCTCGCACTACTAGAACGAAACTTATCTCAAGCCGATGCTATGTTAATGGAAGCCAGTTCACTAGCCGAACGCAAACAAATCCATTCACCCGCTATTCACGTCGCATCTGGGATACTGCGCTACTACGAAAACAACCTCGACGAATCAGAAGAGCTCCTGCAAGAAGCACGACTCAATTACAAATCATTGGGCGATCGAATTAACGAATACCAAGCTAACGAGTACCTCGTCATGATTGACATCGAACGTGGTCGTTTTGAATCAGCGCAACAGTGCTCCCAACAATTATTACGCATCGGTGAAAAACTACGGGATGGCAGTGAAGAGCCTTTTGCCCGAGCACTACTGGCATTGTGCAAATACGCACTTACCCATAATGACGAATCCCTTGCCGGACCATTAGGAGACTTGCGAGATGTAGACGCCAAACATCGACTTGCCTACACACTCACCAGAGCCGCATTACTGGATATACAGCAGGGCAAAGTAGACACTGCCATCGAACGCGCCACCGAAGCACTAGGCTACACCGAAATATTAGATCGTCCCTCTGAAAAAATGCTCGCCCATGTCGCCTTGGCACAAGCTAACCAGCAAAAAAAGGACATAGCTGCCTTCGACACAAGCGTTGCCGCCATCACGGCACTGGATCAACCCACTATAGCGAAATGGGCACGAGATCGTGCAGCACCGTTTAAAACAACCGATGTTTAGACTTCAACAGAACCCACGGAATAAAAAGAGCAACTTGCCATGCCACATCTAATTGCCTACCGAGAATTCGAAGAGCCTATATCATTGGAAGACATGAAGTGCAGCGTCAACAAATCTGCTGGCTGTTTAGACCTCTGGAACGTCAAATGGGTTGAGAGTATGCTATCAGAGGATGGTGCCAAAATGATTTGTCACTTTGAAGCGCCAGATGCAGAGTCAGTTAGAACCGCCCTGCGTCAAGTCAGCACATCGAAGACGTTGCAGGTTTGGCCTGGCTCCGTCCACGAAGGACCCTCTGACGCATCAATCAATATAGTCGTTGAACGAAGCTTTGATGAAGCAACATCCGTAGAAACCATGCAAGCAATCGAAGACAAAGGCGCGTGGTGTTTAGACATGTACCAAGTTGTTTTCGTCCGCACCTTCTTTTCAACGGATAAAAAACAAATGGTTTGTCTCTACAACGCACCGGATGCCGAATCCGTGCGTGTAGCACAGCGAAAAGCCAATATGCCTGTTTCTGCTGTATGGGCATGTAATGTTCTGAACCCAATTCCTTAAAAAACCACGAAGCCTCACACGCTAGATTCCACGTTCATCGTTCATAGTTATCACATCAAGACGGCAAACAAGCCTGAAATGATAACCAATGACCAACCCCACACACTTAAACAAGTGATAAAAGGAAAAATACGATGAACGCATATACAAAAATTGTCGACAACGGAGTGAATGTAGAGGCACTACTAGGCGCCAGAGAGCAACTCACCGAAGCGCCACAAGCTGCACAATTCACTTGGCGTGCCACCTGTGATTGGGTCAAAGGCACCCACAGCCGATCCGAAGTCGAAGGTTTCTTCGGACTAGGCGAAGAGCAGCAACACAAAACTAGTTTTTGTTTCGATGCCGACCACCCAGAAATATTCGCCTCAGAAGATAATGGAGTAACACCGGTAGAATACGTGTTGGTTGGATTAGCTAGCTGTTTAACCGCCGGTATCGCATCCGTCGCCCAAAACCGCAACATCCAACTGCATTCCGTCAAAGCCACCTTAGAAGGCAACATGGATATCCAAGGCATTCTTGGTATTGACAGTGACGTACGCAACGGATTCGACGGAATCAAAGTCGTATACGACATCAAAGCAGATGCCACACAAGACGAGATCGAAGCAATCGTCGCCCAATCACAAAAGCGCTCCGCCGTTTACGACATCATCACCAACCCATCTAATATCACGGTAGAAGTAAAATGAAACGCGTCACCACACTGATCATCGGCGCGGGACAAGCAGGGCTTGCCATGAGTCGCTGTCTCACACAACATTCAATAGACCACGTTGTACTAGAGCGCGGTAAAGTAGCGAACTCCTGGCGAACTGAACGCTGGGACTCGCTACGCCTGTTAACACCGAACTGGCAAAATCGCTTACCTGGTTATCGTTATCAAGGGGGCAAGCCCAACGGCTTTATGACCACACCTGAATTTGTCCAGTTTATACAACATTACGCCGAGGCAATCTCGGCGCCAGTGCATGATGGTGTCATCGTCACCGCCGTCGATGCCACTGAAAACGGCTATCGAGTGACAACCAACGTCGGACAATGGCAATGTCGATCGCTGGTTATTGCCAGCGGCGCATTCAATATACCTAACGTTCCGACCGTCAGCAAAGCAATACCCGCATCAGTGGAAACGTTAACAACACACCAATACCGAAACCCAGCACAATTGGAGGAGGGGGGAGTACTCGTTGTTGGAGGATCTGCTACTGGCTTACAACTAGCAGAAGAGATACAACGCTCAGGACGAGAAGTTACACTCTCGGTTGGAGAACACGTGCGCATGCCACGTAGTTATCGAGGAAGAGATATTTTTTGTTGGATGAACGACACCGGAATATTACGTGAACACTATACCTCATTCGATGACGTCAACAGAGTGCGCAAACTACCGTCTCCGCAACTTGTTGGTACACCGGAACATAGCACTTTGGATTTAAACAGGCTGACAACAACCGGTGTAAAAGTTGTGGGGCGATTTTGTGGCGTCAAACCCTCTAGTTTAAGCAAGAGCGGTCTAAGCAAGTGCGAAGCCCAATTCTCTGGAGCCTTAAACAATGTTTGTAAAATGGCCGACCTAAAAATGAATCGCTTACTCGAGACAATAGACACTTGGATAGAAGATAACGGAGTCACAACGCACACAGATCAAGTTGAACGCTTTGAACCGACTGCTATCGATAAATCACCGACGCTGAGTATTGATCTGGCAAGCGGTAAAATTAAAACCGTAATATGGGCAACGGGATATCGCCCAGACTATTCGTGGTTAAACGTGCCCGTCGTTAATCGTAAAGGGCTTTTGAATCACGACGGAGGTATTGTTAACTCACCGGGACTCTATACGATTGGGCTACCCTTTATGCGTACACGACAGTCTAGCTTTATTGGTGGGGTGAGTGATGATGCTAATTACTTGAGCGATCACCTCGACGGTTATTTAAAAACATCTTACAAACCTTCACTTTACGCGATGAGTTAATCTCGTCGCGTTGCAACGCTATCAAAATTTGAAGAGTGTGTGTCCTACAATTATCTGGTATGTTCTCAACTAGTAGATTGATATATATTATCCTGAGCCCATCAACTATGAGTCTGTCATGAGTAATCAATACGAACAGCGAATTGCATTCACCTCGTCAACTGATCGTACTCAAATTGCTTATGCCTTGTCTGGTGAAGGTGGACCAATCGTTAGGGCAGGTACTTGGCTTACTCATATTCAGCATGACTGGGAGAGTCCTATCTGGTCGCATTGGTTTCGGTTGATGTCTGAACGACATACTCTTGTAAGGTATGATTCGCGTGGCTGCGGTCTTTCTGAACGCAAAGTGACTGATCTATCCTTAAGTAAATGGGTAGATGACCTTGAAGCCGTTGTTGATAAATTGGAACTTGAAACATTTCCGCTTTTTGGTATGTCCCAAGGTGCAGCGGTTTCTATCATGTATGCGCTGCGTCATCCTGAAAGGGTTAGTCATCTCACTCTGTATGCGCCTTTAGTGACGGGTTGGAAAAATAGTCAGAACCCATTGGCTTTACGTTGGGATGCAATGGAAAAACTGGTGTTATCTGGTTGGGGTGAGGATAATTTAGCCTTTCCATCCATGTTCTCACAGCTCTTTATTCCCGATGCTCAGCCTGAGCATATTCGTTGGTATGCTGAGACCCAGAAAAAAAGTACGAGCAAAGAAGTTGCTGCACTGATCATGAAAACCTTGAGTGAGTTACATCTGTTTTCATTACTAAAACAACTTAAGGTACCCACTTTAGTGATACAAGTGGCTGGAGATCAAGCGCTTTCACCTGATAGTACAAAGGGAGTTGCCGCTGAAATACCGAATAGCCAGTTTGTCAGTATTGATAGCAATAATCATATTTTGTTAGAACATGAACCGGGGTGGCAGGTTTTTAAGAAAGTATTTTCTACGCATATCCCATCTGGCAGAGGCTCAAAGCCAGAAGTTTCAAATAACTTATACGAAACAATGGAAACACTCTCCAAACGAGAGCGGGAGGTTCTGATACAGCTAGTGAAAGGGCTTAGAAATAAAGATATAGCCGATGCACTGTTTATTAGTGAAAAAACCGTTCGAAATCATGTCTCAAATATATTTTCCAAAATTGGTGTTACCTCTAGAGCTCAGGCACTCGTGTTAGCAAAAGATTTCACTTTCTAAATCGGGACATTTGTCCTAGCCCCTATTTTAAAAAAGAGGACCATTGCCTCATGTGGTGAGCTATAAATCTTGGCATTCTAAGTTTCCCAACTCAACGTTAAAAGGAAAATGTCATGGAAACTTACACAACAGAAACTAGCCCCGTAAAAAGCCAGCCCTATAAGCAATGTCTTATCAACGCAAAAAAAATAAACTGGGATATCGACAACGATGTCATCCGCTTCAGAACACTGGATGCTAATGATAAGTATCTCCCAGATAGTCTATCACTGGTGCAACAGCTATCTTTTCTTAACACTGATGAACGAAGACTTCTTAGCCAAATACAAGGTCGTAGCTACGCTTATATTTTTGGTCTAGTTGAACGTTTTATTAATGCGAAAGTCATTGAACTCGGATTAGATCACGTTCTGGGTGATCAAACGGCTCTGGAAGCTATGGTTCAGTTTAGTAGCGAAGAAATTAAGCATCAGGAATTATTTCGTCGTGTTGAAAAACTAGCCGAAGCGACACTTCCTTCTGGGTATAGTATGGCCGCTGACCCTAACGATGTTGCAAAGGCCGTATTGTCTAAATCTACTTGGGCGGTGCTTGGGTTGACGTGCCATATTGAGATATTTACTCAGGTTCATTATAAGGCAAGTATTAAGTCTGATGAGTCAATATCCCCCTTATTTAAGGATGTCTTTAAATATCACTGGCTGGAAGAGAGCCAGCACGCGACGTTGGATGAATTGGAGTGGGCTCGTATACATCAATCGTTGTCTCCTGAGGAAATAGACGAAGGTGTTAATGATTTAATTGACTTGGTGGTGGCGGTTGATGGGATTTTGCAGGCGCAATCTGAGTCTGATGCGAACTACTTTATAACGAATTGTGAAAGGTCGTTTACCGGAGTACAAGCAGCGAGTATTCAAAATCTACTATTGAGAGCCTATCGCTGGCAGTACATTGTATCTGGCGTTCAAGTTGATCGTTTTCAAAAAGCTTTATCAGAAAAACTTAGTGAGCAGCAATTAGCTAAAATATTTGCGGCACTTGAACCTCTTATTAATCATGTCGAAGTACAAGAAAGTAGTGACTTTGTGCAAGAAGAGGTGCAGTCATGAACAATTTAGCGACAACCGTTCTAATTCCAGAGATACATGATGATTATGGTTTCATGTTAAGAAATTATCAGCGGGCCTATATACAGCAGAATTATCTCGTGCCTGGGATGTTTGGGGGCCAAATGGGGGTTACTTATGTTCATTGTTACTACGTGCCGTTGGTTTGGAAACTGAACGGGCCGTACCTGTCTCTTTCTCATGCCAGTACCTGCGTTCACCGAACTATGATGAGGTGATGATATTTGTTGAAGAGATTAAGCAGGGTAGATTCATATCAGCCTACAATGTTCGATTAGAGCAAAGTGGCAAGCTAATAATCAATGCTATGGTGTGGGCTTGTGATCCGAAAACAAGTTTGGAATATCAGTGCCATCATCTACCAGAGCATTATATATCATTAGACGAAGCTGGAAGCCGGCCTCCTGTGGGCCCTATGAAAATGTGGAATAATTTGGATATTCGTGAGGTGACGCATCAGGGAGGTCATTACAGCCATTGGTATCGGTTTATTCCAGAAATGGATATTCGTGATCCATTTATCGATGCTGCAAGAAGCCTGATACTAATTGATACCATGCAGTGGCCAGCGAGATATTTTATGGAGGAGAAACCACCCATGTTTTTAGCCCCTAGTCTTGACCTGTATGTGCAATTTCATCGATTCAATGGCGAGCCGGAATGGTTATACTGTCCCCTTTGGGCTTATTTTTACCCTCAATGTAAAATTAACTGAACGTCCATTATTCCAACGCAAGATGAAATACTATCTATAATATTATTAAGGGACTATGGTTATCGTCTGTGGTTTTGTGTTTCCAGATAGAGTGGTTTTGAATATAGGTTTCAATATGAATTGTGTTCAGTATCCTTTCCAACCTGTACGAACCGTATCCTTCGCTATCATTCTACTCTTTGTTGTTTCATTTCCTATAAACGCCGCTGTAACGCCTGACGAGGCTAGCAGACTGCGTCAGGACTTAACTCCTCTTGGCGCAAAAAGAGCTGGAAATGCAGACGGCAGCATTCCTCCATGGAGAGTGCGAAGTATGGATAAATTAAGCCTAAGTTTATGGTTAAATAAGATAGAAAAGGAGGATCCACTATTTATCATAAATTACAAAAACTACCATCAATATCGAGAGTTTCTGAGTGCGGGTTTAATCGCTTTACTTGAAAAATATCCTGATACATTTCGTATTCCGGTCTACCCTACGCATCGAACGGCTATTCTTGAAAATTGGCTATACGACAACACGTATGAAAACGCACTCCACGCTGAACTTAGTGAAAGTAGCGAAGAAATAAAAAATGCCATTGCGGGTATTCCTTTTCCTATTCCTTCAAGCCCTAAAGAAGTGATTTGGAACCATCAGCTTAGATGGAAAGGACTTTTTATTGAAATGAATACTATTGGGGCTGTTGTTCTTAGAAATGGCCAATATAGCTTGATCCACAATACTCAGGAGATCTATTCGGCTTATCATAATCGAAATATCCCCGAAAAAGACGATTTTTTTCATACATATTTTTTGTCCTATATAAATGCTCCGACTCGCTTGGCAGGGGGGGCTTTTTTATCATATGAGCCGTTACAGCCAAGCTACAGGCCTAGACAAGTATGGATATATATTGCGGGGCAGCGAAGGATGCGTCGCTCAGCCACGGTATGGTATGACTCTCCTTCAACCAATTCTGATGGATTGAGGATGGCGGATGAAGTGGATATGTTTAATGGCCCCAAGGACCGTTACGATTGGGTACTAATTGGTAAAAAGGAAATGTATGTCCCCTACAATAGCCTTAAGATTAAAAACGAGCTAAGCAGGGAAAATCTCCTGCTAACGATAAATCATATAAATCATGAATACACTCGATATGAAAAGCATCGTGTATGGATTGTTGAAGCTAAGCTTAAAAAAAACAAAAGTCATGTTTATAAGCGTAGAGTTTTTTATATTGATGAAGATAGCTGGAATATTTTACTGGTTGATCTGTACGACAATGAAAACAGGCTCTGGCGTGTTTCTCAACGCTATACCTATAGGTTCTCGATATTTCCTGTGACGGCACCTGCTATTGATTCATTTAACGACTTGAAAAGGGAAACTTATTTTATTCAGGGGTACCCGCCAGATGGAATAAAGCATTCCGATTCACCCCCACCTAAAGGTTATTTTTCTCCCACTCATGTACGGCAACGTCTTCATAGGTAATGGTGTTACTACAAGAAATAAGCGTTATAGTCTACAATTTAAAACAGAGGTCTGAAGTATTTCCAGAAGTATAATACACATAGTAAGAGACCTTAAAATTTTATAAGTATGTTGGGTGTATTTATGCATTTCGGTATTCCTTCACCGACTAAAGAATATATTTCTACTAAAGGGCCACTAAAACGTAAATATCGCCTTTTTTTTCTTTTGCTGATTGTTCCCGTCATTTTTTTAGGTTTTTACGAAGTCTATTCTAGGTATGACCAAATAAAGCAACTGGAAGAAAAACGGCAAGACCTTTCAAGTATTCAGATATTAATAGACTTGGCTAGTTTGGCTGAACTGCATCGTGACTTGAGTTTGATTTCAACCCTTGGCAGTGATCTTCTGGCAGCTGAGAGTTATGGGAACTACAAAAAAAGTCTTATTGAACAACTCAATGCATACCTATCAAAAAAAGAATTAAGAGAACGCTTCTATTTTTTTGATTCAGCAAAAGCTGAAATTAATAGGCTGATAGTCGATTTAAATAATAGGATCGGGCTGGAATATGGAGCCGAAGATACTCTTTTCGAGAAACACCACCAAGTCGTAATGTATCTAATCTCTCTACAGGATAGAATTATAGGTCAGGCAGGACTATATTCGAGCGATGACAGCATCTCCTCTCAGCTACTTTTCTTTATTTTTGAAGATACAGAGCCGCTTTTTTTCAGTCTCGCCATTACAAAGGCCTACGGTGGCTTTTATGTGAGTAGAGGGTTTATGGCCTCAGAAGGTGTTGAAAAATTTGAGAAAGCCTACGATAAACTTCAATATTCTTCGATAGCATTGCCCAATAAACTTCAAGATATTTTACATAATCAGCCTAATGCAGAATCTAATCTAAAGCGCTGGAAACTCGCATTTCAAACATCCGCAAATATTGCAGAGTATGTTGACAAAGAACTCTTGCAAAGCCCTGATACCAGAATTACATGGGAGACTTACTTAAACAAAATTGCGAACCAAGCTCAAATATTCGAAGCGGCAAGACACGAAATACTGGAATATGTATTGGCAACATATCAACTTAAAACTCAGTCACTAAAAAACCAACTGCTGCTAGTTACGATCGGCCTTTCAATTATGATTCTTATCATTTTATATATTTATCGTGAAGATCGTAAAGAAGCCCGGCTTAGGGTGGATGCTCAGAAACAAAAAATGGTTGCAGAGGCGGCAACTGAAGCAAAAAGTGAATTTTTGGCTAACATGAGCCATGAGATTCGTACACCAATAAACGGGATAACGGGGGTGGCTGAATTATTTAGTTATACTTCGTTGGATGATGAACAAAAACAATATTTGTTATTGATACAGCAGAGTAGCCAATCATTGCTAGCAATAATTAACGATATTCTGGATTACTCTAAAATCGAGGCAGGAAAGATAGAAATAGAGCAAATAAACTTTGATGTGCCTCAGCTAATTGAAAACTGCATTTCACTTTTTACTCCAGCGCTGTGTAACAAACCTCTTGCATTAATCTGTACTATTCATGCTGAGGTACCTTGCGAAATGTTGGGGGATCCCACTAGAATTCGACAAATACTGCTAAATTTTGTTAGCAATGCTGTAAAGTTCACCGATAGAGGTTGTGTCAATATTGAAGTGTCGATGCAAGAATCAAAACGGGGTAAACAACTGAAATTTTCAGTTCAGGATACTGGGATAGGAATCAAGCAGGAACAGGTAGATACTCTTTTTAGAGCTTTCGAGCAGGCCGATAGTTCAATAACTCGCAAGTATGGTGGAACTGGGCTTGGTCTTACGATATCTAAAAAATTAACATCCTTGATGAACGGAACTATTGGTGCTCGACCCAGAAGTGAAGGTGGTACGGAGTTTTGGTTTAGTGTTCCAATTATTGAGCCTTCTAGCATTCCATTTTCGAAATGGATTGATAGCAAAGTACAACGTATATCTGTATTCCTGTTTATGGAAAACAGATTCCATCAAAAACAATGGGCGTACTTACTAACAATATGGGGTTTTATTATCCAGGTACCGGCTTCAATAAAAGAACTGGCAGGGAGTTTAAAATGTTTGAATGAAGGAAATAGTGCTTCAACGATCTGTTTTTTTGATGATAAGAGCGCTGAAAACTTTCTTGAATCGAGTATATATAACCAAGTAGAAAGATCTGTCCCCTTTCTAATCTTTGGTGACCCTAACTACAATGTTAATCAAGCGGATAATGAGAGCTTTAAAGATGGGATAGCAGAAACAAAAAAATATGGGTTGGGCATGCAACCATATCGTGTTAAATCGACACTCCCAATAAGTGACTTTCAGCGGGTTATAAAAAAAATTCAAGGTTTGAGTGTTGAAGCAAAACCAGTTAACTACGAGTTGAATTTATCTTTTAATAATATATCAGTGCTTGTTGCGGAAGATAATCGCGTTAATCAACTCGTTATTGCCGGTATGTTAAAACGGCTTAAAGCCAATTCAGTTATCGTCAATAATGGCGAGGAAGCCTTTACAGCATATCAGTCAGATAGTGAAGATTTTGATTTGATTTTAATGGACTGGGAAATGCCTGTGATGGATGGTATCTCTGCTACTCACAGGGTAAGAGATTGGGAGCAGAAAAATAATAAAAATATAACTCCAATTATTGCACTAACTGCACATGCGTCAGTTGACTATGAAAAAAAAGCTCTAAAATCAGGTATGCAGGGCTACCTAGTTAAACCAATTACGATAGATAAATTGACAAAGGAAATGGAACTTTCGTTAAACTTAAAGAAAACGCAACATGCTGTTACTCCTTTAAAATCTGATTAAACTCGTGTTGATGAGATGATAGGATTCTAACTGGTCTGGCAATTGCCTCATTGTAAATTTGATATTCTTGGGTGAGGCCGAAAAGGGAGGCTTTAATATGATAGGCGACGTCAATTTCTAGTCTTTTTCACTCAGTCTTTGCTGGCGAAAGGCAATAGGAGTGATGCCTTTCCAGCGTTTGAAAGCATGGAAGAAATTGGAATGTTCAGCATACCCTAGTCGTTCAGCAATTTCCTCCATCGAAACTCTGTTTGTCAGGATTAGTTTTTCAGCCAGTGTTTCTCGTACTTCATCCACTAGAATTCGGTAGCTTGTATCCTCTGTATGAAGCTGGCGTCGTAGTGTTCTAGAGGTTATGCAAAGTACTGACGCAACCTCTTCCATATTGGGAAGGTGCCCTGGCTGTGCAAGTAATATTTTTCTTACGCTGCCGGAAATACCTGAACGTGAGCGCCTGCTCTTTAATATGGCATCACGCTGCATGGTCATTGTGGCAGAGGTATCACGTTCTATAACAAAGCGATGTACATCTTCGGGGAGGTTTTCCGCAGTCACTACTTCTGTGCTTCGCTACCATGTTCTAGTAGCTTAAGCCGGGTAAATGCATAGCTTAGATCCAGGTAGCGTAAAGCCAGCTCCAGTGCGCTACGCAAAGTAGGGCTGGCAATTAAAGCAAACCCCCAAATACCATAGGCGGTGAGTTGATAGCACTTGCCTGCCTTAACGCCACTTCTGGTTATTCCAGTACTTTTCAGACACTCCCTTTCGCGATTCCCTGGTCTGCCGCGAAATCGAGTAACACCTGAGCGCTGCTTACATTTCTTTTGAAGTCCCAACTCTTCAATAATATACCTCAATATAAAGTTGTCCGAAAATCACATTAAAATGCTCGGTGTTCTGGTCAGGCAGCATAAGACAATATTTATTGTGGGCTGCTCAAACTCAATTGGAGAACGGTGTATGTAGCCTGATTTGATTGTAATATCGGATATAAGCTTCAATACCTTCTTTCATGTCACTAAAGCACTAGTTACCAAAGCTTCGCTCGATCTACATCGATTAGTTCATAAACAATGCTTGAAACTATTACACATATAAACTATATTTAATTCACATGTGTAATAGTTTTTATGGTGAAATAGTGGATAAACGACTCTTTTTCTTAATGAACATGGCGCAACATAAGCTTTATAAGCATGTTGATAAACGCTGTGAGCAAACCTTGGGTATTACCGTTACTCAAGTGGCGGCTATGTTTCTGCTGGCCAAAAACGATGGTTGCTTGCTGAAGGAACTGAGCCAGTCACTTAGTTTGAATAATTCGGCAGTTACGGGTCTGGCTAACCGTATGGAGAAAAATGGTTTGATCCGCAAAGAGCCATGCGAGAAAGATGGACGCGCCTCCCGGATTTTTCTGACAGAGACAGGCAAGTCAAAACTTACCGAGGCTTTTCCTCTATTGAAAGAAATGAATGAGTCCATCACCGAAGAGTTTAGCAATGAAGAAATCGACACCGTAGTGCGTTTTCTTAGTCATTTAATAACGCGTTTCTAATGCGTAAACCAACGAGGAACATACCATGAGCCAATTTCTAGATATGTACAAAAACGTCGGTGCTGAACAGTTTTCTAAGCTGGTCACACAGGTTGCCCCGTACTTTTCTACCATCGACCCTGAGTTTGTTGAACTTCGCCCAGGCTATGCTGAAGTACTACTACGTAATCAGAAGAAAGTTCACAATCATATAGGCACTATTCATGCGATTGCTATGTGTAATGCAGCTGAACTGGTCGGCGGCACCATGACTGATGTTTCTATACCAAAAGGTGCTCGTTGGATTCCACAAGCAATGAGCGTGAAGTATCTGGCCAAAGCAAAAACTGATTTAAGAGTTGTAGCAGAAGGAGAGGGTATCGATTTTAGTCAACCCGGCGAGATTATTGTGCCAGTGGCTGCTTATGATAGTGAAGGCACCAAGTGTTTTACTGCTGATATAACTATGAATGTTAAGCACTAATAAGCACTGATAAGTAACGGGGGGCAGAGTCTAAACTTTGGCCCCCTTTATTTTGCTCAGACGATTACAAACGCTCAACCACGGCTGAAACAAGTTTATCAATACCTGAAGCCGCTTCACTGATTCTCCCTGCCAACATATATGCAGAAGTAGATACGATATTTTTATCCTCGTCAATAAAACAGGCATCTACTGCACAGTCCTGGTGGTCGCCTCCCATTGAATTAACGGCAGCACTAACAATTACATCATAAATATAATTTATTGATTAAAAGTTTTGTTCTATTTTATTGACATTAAGGTTATTTTGCCTGTAACTTTACACTGTAAAGTTTAAATTTTAGTGATCTTATTCATTTCGAATATAAATAAAAAAGGAGGTCGCGATGACAGATTTTGATGTGGTAGTGATTGGTGCGGGGAATGCGGGTTTAACGGCTGCCGTAGCCGCTCAGCGTGCTGGTGCGCGTACTTTATTGTTAGAAAGACACAACATTCCTGGTGGATGTGCGACCTCGTTTGTGCGTGGTAATTTTGAATTTGAAGTCGCTTTACACCAATTAAGTGGTATGGGGACTAAAGAGAAACCGTTTATTTTACGCCAGATATTCCAGAAACTGGGCATTATGGATAAGCTTGAAGTTGTTCAAGAAAGTGAGCTTTATCGAATAACAATGCCTGGTGAGTTTGATGTAACGTTGCCTGCGAGCTGGACGGGTTTACGTAAAATGCTGATTGAAACGTATCCGTCAGAATCAGAGAGTATTCCAAAATTTCTAACATTGTGTGAAATGGTTACCAAAGAAGCCTTTATGATGCTTCCGCGGGCACAGAAAGCCAATGACGAAGCCATTTTAAAGAGTTCATGCCCTAATTATGTGAAATACGGCTTGCGACCTTTTAAAGATGTGTTAGATGAGTTTTTTGATGATGAAGATCTTAAAACTGTTATCGCAGCTTATTGGTGTTATGTGGGCATGCCGCCAAAAGATATCCCGTTTCAAGATATGGCCATGATGATCTACTCATACGCGGCCTTTAAACCCTGCCATATCAAGGGTGG
>ENA-ORXI01001539-ORXI01001539.1-sediment-metagenome-genome-assembly--contig:-NODE-1539-length-17683-cov-5.496138_pt1 | contig 17683 bp, 18 predicted proteins | sample MGYA00237861_ERZ511468 | MGnify/ENA primary metagenome ERZ511468 (study PRJEB26299, sample SAMN06266213) | sediment metagenome | isolation source: Hudson Canyon methane seep mesocosm | place...
TACTTTTTCGTAATCCTCGAGCCCGCCACAGGTCACAGTCCCCAATAAGGACCCATCGATCGGTGAACGACACTCTAGTTGGGGCCCTTGAGCCTCGAGCCACTGATCAGAATAAGCACCTGAATTGGATTCTCCAATTCCCAGAACGTCCAGAAAAGTACGATCCATGTCTCTCGCTCACCTTCAATATTCAACTTGATCTGAATCAGCCTGCGCCAAATGAAACGCGGCAAAAAAGTAGGAAGTAGAGGCCAGAACACTCAACGGGCTTCAACCCTTCGCCGGGTACCTCTTTATTCGTCAAAGTAAACAGCACTGTCAATGATTAAAGAAAACAGCGCTGCCGGGTTCAAAATAAACAGCCCGGCGGAGGAAATCGAGTCGAACCGGTTTGATCACGCCAACCGCATCTCTACAATTTCGTTCTCAGAGGCCCGCATCGGAACTAATTACCGCACTCTAAGTCCTTCATGAGGATCTGAAAAATATTTAACTTCTCAAGCTTTGGGCCTATTTTTTTTACGCTTCGGCTTTATTAAGCCTTTTTCAGCCCTTTTCCGAGGGGCCCTCCACCTATACAAACTGAGGATTACAATCCTAGATTGATAGGTATGACATTTTTTTATACTCCCTACTCTTGCGGCCGGAATCTCATGGTTACAATAGAGGAGGCTCTGGGCATGTCCCAAAGTGCGTTTTGAGAAAATAGAACATGAATCCAACCTCTGTTTTATCGGTCGTGGATTCGAGAAGGGTGCCCATGTATTTTTGTGGCGTCCCTGACTCATTAAACGGGCTTAAACGTGTCAGATTGCTCTTGGACAAATTGATGACTGAGATAATTTAAAAATTGAAGAGATCTTTTTTTTGTATTTAACCGGCCCTGGGCCATGAGAAATACGAGAAGAACGCTTGGTTATAAACCCAAGTTTAATTTGAAAAAAAAACCTACACCGGAAGATCTTAATGTTTGGAAAAAATTTATATTTAGTAAAAAACCAGTTTATAGTACAAATTTAAATATATACTATATTGGTGACAAGAAGCCTATTGCTACGAAAGAGGACTTAATCGGAACCAGAGTTATAACAATAAGGGGTTACAGTTACGGAAAATTACGAAAGTTTATTGAAGACCCAAAAAACAATATTACCAATGAAGTTACACGTACACATCGTGGTGCTTTTCGTATGTTAGAGTTGGGTAGAGCTGATTACTTGTTGGACTATGGTTCTGCTGCGCAGGATATAATATCAGAAAGTTCTATTTCTGACTTACGAACAAACACAATAAAGCAGCTCAAGATTTTTCTTGTTCTCTCACAATCTTATCCAAATGCTGATGAGTTAATGAAGAGACTCGAAACAATTATAGAATCTATGGATATTAATGAAATCATTAAAAGAAGTGGTGTTAAAGCCAGCAGAAAATTACAGTGACAGTCTAGTAATTTGACTCTTTCTTCATCTATATTATCCAATCTTTCATGTTATATTTAAAATTCTTTTTTATATTTTTAATATACAATGCAAAGAAAAGAACGTAACCAAACAAAGGAAATATTTTGCCATTCTATTTATCAAACGAACATATAGAAGCCACTTTAGAAAGAAACCCTGATGATACATTCCATCCCTCAGATATGAATCAGAGTTCTTCTACACAAAAGACAACAATAAAACAACTTATATCACAAGAGATTAAGAATACGTTTGAAAAATATACTTTAAAAGAAGTAGAAAGTGGTAAGTTTTGCAATGTGGAATCGTTTAAAGAGGATATGGGGTTAACATATTTATTTACATTTGAAACTGATAATGATGAGTATGAAATGATATATCATTTACCCTCACGACTTGTAGCTATTTTAGAACAGTATAGTAAAGATGGTATTGAGGATAAAACAATTGTTGCAAATAAAGAGATATTTTTAAATGTATCAAACTCAATAATCACTTGTTTAAATGCACAACAAGATTTTGCTTTTTTACAAAATATTGAATTGATAGATTTGTGTAATCAAACAGTTGATTATGAAAAAATTAAAATCATTAAAAACTTGTACTCTTTGACTATATCTATTGATAAAAAAGAGTATGAATTTTATCTACAGCTTGATAACCAATTTAATAAAACATTTTAAAAGAACCATATAATGGATACGTCTATTAACCCCTTATATCAAAATATTGGTGATGAACTCAATCTGGGAATACTCTCTTCAGTTGATGTCATTCAAACCCTATGGGGTGGCTATGGTGAATTGGTTCGTCTGACATTTAGTGATAAAAGTATTATCGTCAAACATGTAAAGCTTCCTAAACCCTCACGGCATCCTCGTGGATGGAATAGCGACCTTTCCCATCAACGTAAACTTCATTCGTATCAAGTAGAAGTAAACTGGTATCAAGAATTTAGTAAGTCTATTGATAGACGTTGCCGTATTCCTCAAGGCTTAAAATGTTTTCAAACGCGCAATGAATGGCTTATTGTGATGGAAGATTTGGACACAGCAGGATTTGGAAGTACTGTTCAGCAAGCCAACACTAACCATCTAAGAGCTTGTCTGAAGTGGTTAGCAAACTTTCATGCACGTTATATGAATACGCAAAGCAACCTAATCTGGGAGAAGGGGACTTATTGGCATTTAGATACAAGGCCTGATGAATTAGAGGTATTGAAAGACGAAGAACTAAAACAGTTTGCTAGTCGTATTGATAATGAATTGGAACAAACTCAATATCGTACAATTGTCCATGGTGATGCAAAGCTGGCAAATTTTTGTTTCAACGATGAAGGAACTTCTGCTGCGGCAGTTGATTTTCAATATGTGGGGCATGGCTGTGGAATGAAAGACATAGCATATTTTATGAGTAGCGCAGTTAAACCAGAAGATTGTGACAAAATGGGGAAATGGGTTCTTGATACTTACTTTGCTGCACTTCAAGAAGCACTAAGATATTATCAACCCAAGCTTGAAGGTATCCAAATTGAGAAAGAATGGCGACCATTGTTTGATATAGCATGGGCAGATTTTCAACGCTTTATAAAAGGGTGGAGTCCCAATCATTACAAAATTAATTCTTATTCAGAAGAGTTAACCTCAAGAGCATTAGCTTATTTGAAATCAAAATATATATCAAATTGACATATTTTTTAGTATTTAAAATTAATTAGTATAAAATTTCTTTAAATTGCAAAAATACATAAAACAAAAGAGTAGAAAATGATAAAAATATCAAACCAGCAGAAGAGACTTTTATGGTTAAAATCAAATGGTTTACAAAATACAAACAGTCAAAAACTTGACGTATTACAAATTATCAAAGACTTGGGCTTCGTTCAACTAGACAGTATACAAAATGTAACAAGAGCACACCATCATATATTGTGGTCAAGAAATAAAAAGTATAAAGAACACATGTTAGATGATTTACTTTTTGAAAAAGGAAATATCTTTGAGCACTTTACTCATGATGCATCAGTATTACCTATAGAGTTTTATCCTATGTGGAAAGGTCAATTTGCAAGATATAAAGAAAAACTTGATAAATCTAAATATTATAAAGATATTTTAGATAATGAGGGTGTTCAAGATATTATAAATAGAATAAAAAATGAAGGTGCATTAAATACAAAAGATTTTCGCAGTCAAGTAAAGATTGAAAAAAAAATGTGGTCCAGACCTACTCATAAAACAACACTCGATTATATGTGGTATTGTGGAGTTCTTAGCACCGCTTATAGAAAAAGTTTTAGAAAATACTATGATTTAAGTGAAAATATAATTCCTGCTGATATTTTAAATAAAAATATATCTGAAAATGAACAAATAAACTGGCTATGTTCTCAAGCCTTACACAGAATGAGTATCGCAAGTGCCAAAGAAATAAAAAACTTTTGGGATACACTAAGTATAAAAGAAGTAAACAGTTGGATTAAAAATAACAAGAATAATTTGGTAGAAATACAATGGGAAAACAGTGAAGGAACATATATAAAAAGTTTTGCTCCATTAGATATTGAAAATAGACTAAAGAATTTAAAAAATCCAAGCTCAAAAATACAAATAATAAATCCATTTGATCCTGCTATAAGAGATAGAGTAAGACTCAAAGCAATATTTGATTTTGATTATAAGATAGAAATATTTGTTCCAAAAGCAAAAAGAGTGTGGGGATATTATGTATATCCAATATTGCAAGGCAATAAATTTATAGGAAGAATTGAGTTACAAGCTGATAGAAAAAACAAACAACTAAATGTTCTGAATTTTTGGAAAGAAGATGGAATTGTTTGGAGTGATAATCAACGAGAAAAGTTAGATGTAGAATTAGACAGTTTTGCTTCGTTTGTTGGTATTAAAAATATAAGTTGGTTAAGTTAATTAAAGAAGAGAAATTAGGCCTTATTTTAGATAAAATAGTTGAAAACTAAAAGAGAATAATTTACTATGAACATAGAAGAACAATTTGATATTTTATATCCCATACTAAACAACATCTCTCCCATTTCTAAAAAGAATTGGGATATTGCAAAAGTACATTTTAGTACAAAAACATTAAACCAAGGTGACCATCTTTTTTATATGGAAGATAGGGTTGATGATTTTTATTTTTTGATTACTGGCTTAGCTCGATACTATTACCTTACTGTTGAGGGAAAAGAGTTTAATAAATCTTTTGCCGAAAAACAAGGACATCTTCTAAGCAGTATATCTTCTGTATCACATGGTACGGGTTCTCCTTTTAGTGTAGAAGTATTAAGTGAATTTACAACCTTACATATATCCTATAAAAAGCTTTTGGAATTAGGTGCGCACTATAAAGAGTGGAATGATTTACTTTTACGAATTTATGAGAATCTGGTGATTAAAAAAGAGCGAAGGGAAGAGGACTTTTTATTATTAAATGCCAGTGAGCGTTATGAAAAGTTTTTAGAAGATTATTCAATGATAGAAGCTGTTGTTCCCAACTATCATATTGCTTCTTACTTGGGTATTACAGATGTTGCACTATCGCGAATTCGAAAAGAAATGAAATTAACATAGGTTAATGACACTATTTATTTGGGATTGTATACTTCGGATATTATAGTTTAGGAGTTAAATATGAAATTAAAAATTGCTGAGACAAAAGACATTGATAATATATTAAAACTACACGCTAAATATCAACTCTCATCCATAGCGCATGAAGATAAAAAAGATGGATTTGTGACAACTGGATTTAGCCAAGAGGAGCTTACTGATATCATTGAGCAAGAACAAGGAATATTCATAGCCGTTGAAAACGATATTGTTCTTGGATATGTAATGTCTGCTTCGTGGCAGTATTGGTCAAAGTGGCCTATGTTTGCATTTATGATAAAAGAATTAGATAAGTTAACTTATTTAGGGCAAACTTTAACCGTAGAAAACTCATACCAATACGGACCTGTATGTATCGATAAAAGTGTAAGAGGAAGTGGACTACTGGAAAAGCTTTTTGATTTTGCGTTAGAATCTATGTCTAAACGATATCCTATCCTTGTAACCTTTGTAAATAAGGTTAATGAAAGATCATATGAAGCACACAAAAGAAAACTGGGGCTTGAAGTGATACAAGAGTTTGAGTTTAATGGTAATGAGTATTATGAGATGGTTTATGATACTTCGAAAAGAGTGATTGGAAAATAATGATGAATGAAAAACTAAAAAACAAAGATTTATGTAAAATCAGAACTATTACATCTTTTTTAACACTATCAAAAGATAAATCTACATGGGAAGAAAAAATAAAAGAGGCTTCCCTTTTTGGAGGGGATTTATCAAAAGAGTTTACTTCAAATGGTTATGCCGTTCAAAGCATCCGAATAGTCACCAATGCGTTTGGAGAGTATTTGGATACATCCAGTTTAGAAACAGCTATACAAGATATTCAAATGTTGTCTGATTTACTTCAAAGTGATTCTATGCCAGATATTAGAATACGATTTGCCATAGGTGAAGCAAAAACTTCAAATGAGATACAAATGTTACCCACGTTGATACAAAAATTTGGTGATTTGTGTAATGTGTGCGTAAATGTAGGAGTCGATGAATTAGGTGTTCCTGATGCTTCTAAAACATTAGAGTGTGCAAAAGTGGTAAAAGAAATAGGAGAGATTACTCCAAATGGTGAGGGTAATTTTAACTTTACTATTAACTATAACTGCAAACCTCTTATTCCTTATTTCCCTGCTTCTTATCATAACAGCAGTGATGATGATTGTTTTGCTTTGGGACTTGAGTCACCTGATTTACTGGTGGAAGCTTTAAAAAGCTTAACGGAAGAATCAAACCATAATACAAAATGGCAAAATTCATATGAAATCATGAGCAGCTCTTTGCAGTATCATATCAATGATATTTTAAAAATAGTCAATAATTTTAATCATGATTTTAAAAGAAAATTTGCAGGTATTGATACATCAGCAGCACCATCTAAAAATTGCAGTTCTATGGTAGATGTGTATAAACTTCTTGGAGTTCCATATTTTGGAGCATCGGGTACTATTGAAGCTTCTGCACTGTTAACCAAAGTGTTTAAAAGTCAAAAAGGTTGTGACCTCATAGGATTCTCTGGACTCATGTTAGCTGTCGTTGAAGATGAAGGTTTAGCACAAGCTACAAAGAACAATGAGTTCGAGATAAGATCACTGCTTACATACTCTTCTGTGTGTGGTATCGGACTTGATACTGTGCCAATTGAAGGTAATACCAGTGTAGAAAAAATAGCAGATATTTGTAGAGATACAGGAACGATGGCATTTCGACTGAATAAACCTTTAACGGTTAGACTTTTTCCAGTACCCGATCTAAAAGTAGGGGATATTACAAATTTTCAAAGTGATGACTTGTGTAACAGCGCTGTTTTATTGGTGCCATAAAGTATATATACAAAAAATCTAGGGGCTGAAGTAAATGAGTCTTTTATTACCTTATTTTCAGTCTCTTTATTTTAAAATACGACAAAATTAAATTAAAAAAAGAGTGTTATGTTTAAAGATAATGATTATTGGGAAGAAGAGTTCGTAGAATATGAAGATAAAGATTTAGACACTATCTATTTTGATAACTGCACTTTTATAAAATGTGATTTTTCAAAAAGTACTTTTTATGATTGCAAATTTACAGAATGTACTTTTATAAATTGTGATCTGTCGTTAAGTGCCCTAAAAAGCTGTACCTTCAATGATGTTACTTTTGAGAAATCAAAACTTTTAGGTATCAGTTGGAGTAACTGTCAAGAGCCTTTTGATGTAAAATTTGATTCATGTAATATCTCACAAAATTCTTTTCATCTTTTGGATTTGCGACAAATGAAGTTTATTAATTCTTTGATAAAAGATACAGGTTTTGAAGAGTGTAATTTGGAAAAATCACTTTTTGATAACTGTAATTTGGAGCAAACAGTTTTTATAAACAACAATTTAAAAAAATCTAATTTTGAAACATCAAAAAATTACCTAATCGATCCAAAACAAAATGATATCGCAAAGGCACAGTTCTCTCTTCCTGAGGCTTTAAGTTTTTTAAGTCTACTTCCTATTAAAATAAAATAATATTGCAAATAGCAATACTTCAAGTATAACTTTAAATTCTGAGCTAATATTCTATTAAATAATATACGATAACTCTATTCTAGGATAAAAAAATGAAGTGGCAAGTGGAATACTATAAAACTGTTGATAATAAAGAGCCTGTAAAAGATTGGTTGGATACGTTTGAACCTCAAATAAGAACTAAAATACAAAAATATTTTCTCCTATTTGAAAGAAAAAAACTAAATCTAAAACGCCCTTTTATAAGACATCTTGAAACTCAACTGTATGAAATAAATATTTTAGATGAAAAAAGAATTTTTAAAATAATATTTGTCCCAACCTCTCAAAGAAAAATTATGTTATTACATGGATTTATTAAAAATATATCGAAAAAAAATAAACAGCAAAAAATGATTGCATAATAGTAAAATAAAGTTCATTCTGTATAATTTTTGTTGTGTGACCCCACCCGTGACAACATTTATATATCCTTGTATATCTCTATAAGCAAGGATAAACATGTATTTTATAACAAACAAAACAGTCAAACACTCAGGTGAAAATCTTGAATTTGTTGAATCCAATGAATTATCACAAAGCTTGCGATATTGTGAAATGGTCAATGATACTCAATTTATAGAAATCAAAAGTGAACCATTTATGAAATTACTTTTTGAAGCAGATGAAAAAGAAATTCTTTTTTATATTCATGGTTTCAATAATCAACCCGATAAAGATATTTTGCCTCGTGCCAAAGCGATGCAAGTGCAGTTAAATTCTGCCAGTCTTGATAATGTTTTAATTGTACCTATTATTTGGCCTTGTGATGATGACTTTGGTATCATTAAAGATTATTGGGATGATCAAGAAGCAGCCGAGCAGACGGGTAAGATTTTTGCAAGGTCTATTTCTAAATTGGTACAATGGCAAGAAAAGAACAGTGCAAATCCTTGTATGAAACGCATGCATGTCTTTGCACACTCAATGGGTGGTAGAGTCCTTGTTCAGTGTTTGAATCATTGGGCAAACAAGTTTGGTAATGGTGGTGTGCCGTATTTATTTAAAAATGTATTTTTAATGGCTTCTGATATTCCTAATGAATCTTTAGAAAAAGGGGAAGATGGAGAATTTATAACACAGGCATCTCAAAGAGTTATCAGTTATTTTGCCAATGATGATTTTTCAATGCCAGCGAGTAAAATTTCAAACATGAGAAACATGGTCTTTAGTAGACGAATAGGGCATACAGGTCCTGAAGATATGTCAAAAGTACCTCCTAATGTGTATGCTGTTAATTGTGATTCTTTTAACAACAAATTTGATGACCCTAAAGGGCATTCTTATTTTCTTGATAAAGATAATAAAAAAAGTCCTGCTTTTGAACATGTTATAAAAGTTTTAAAAACTAAAAAACAAAGTTTAGATAGTCGTCAAATTACACTTTAGTACTTTGGATTAGAAACAATACAACCTAAAGTAATTAACATTACTTTAGGTTGTGCATAGTACTTATGAATAAAACGTAAGTTTTATAATGACTTTAAATCAATAGATATATTATCAAATAATTAGTTTTAGAAATAAATCAAAAATTTTGCGTCCTTTTTAAAAAATCTACGTCTCCTTTATAAAGGAGAAAATATTATGGATAAAGAATATCAAAAAATTATGCTTGAAGTTCAAGCCACTAATAAGAAGTGTCCTATTGGAGAAACAACGGGAAAAGATAATATTTTAAAAGGTAAAGTTCCTGTGCTGTCTTGTGAAGGGGCTTGTATCCGAGGTGAGATAGCAAGACTTGCTGCTTCGTATGTTTGTAAAGATGAAGGTTATGCAAGAGCTTGTCACGGGGAATTGTTCAGTGTGCCAAACTCTGCAATGGCACAGTGGGTTAAAAAAGCCCAAAAGGTTGTTTTGATAGATGGGTGTTTTCTTCGTTGTCATGGTCGGATACTTGAAAACTTAGTTGATGCAGAAAAGCTCATTCAATTTGATGCCTTGTCTTATTATAAAAAATATACTGATAAGTTTGATATCAATAGTGTAGCTTTGTTGGAGCGAAAAGAAGTAGCTTGTGATGTGGCTGGTTGGGTATTGGATAAATTAGGTGATTTACCCAAATAGTTGTATAATATTTCACTTAAATATTAAAAAAGAGTACTTATGAATCGAACAGAAGATATTTGGAAAGAATATAACAACAAGTTATTTTATTTTATAAAAAGTAGGGTGAATGATGATTTTGCAGCACGTGATATCTTAAGTGAAGTATTTATAAAAATACATACAAAGTTTGACACGATAAAAGATGTCTCAAAAATACAAAGTTGGATATATCAAGTTACTCGAAATACAATTAATGATTATTATAGGAATAACAAAGTTGAATTTGTATTTAAAGAACATATGGATAATCGCAATGACATTGATACTGATGATGAAATGAGAGAAGGGTTAACTTCATGTATGTCTTTGATTATCAATGATTTACCTCACAAATATAAAAACGCAATAATACAAAGTGAGCTTGAAGGAAAAACACAAAAAGAAGTTGCACTTAATGAAAGCATCTCACTCTCAGGTGCAAAGTCAAGAGTTCAAAGAGGACGAGTGATATTAAAAAAGATGCTTCATGATTGTTGTGATATAAGTATCAATGAAAACAATAGAATAATAGGTTATTCCCCTAAAGATAAAAATGGTAAATACTGTTAAACAAAAAATCCTTAATTAATTATTTACAACTATTTTTAGGTAATTCATTTGAACTTAAGGTATGGGCTTCAAATGGATTGTTTTTATTATGGGGATTAAATTTTACTGCTGTAGCATCTGCATATTCTTTATAATCACCCCAAGAATTAAGTCTCCATAAGTTTGATGCCATATCTTTTCCAAATTTTTTATCAAAACAGTATGGGTTGCTATCTCCATGTAAAAAAAGTATGGGCTTTTGAAACTGTTTGGCTTTTTGTCTTAGATGATTGTTGAAGTTTTTAAAGGGATTACAGTTTGTTCGGTTTTGCTTTGTGCAACTGTTTTTAGCTTTTGATTTTGTGATATCGGCTTGTGAAATGAAAATGACTGCTTGTGCATTATTTTCTTTGGCATCTTTAAATGTAGAATTGAGCCATTGTAGATTTTTTTTGTCTCTATAATCAACTTCGTCTAATGCTTTGTTTTTATCATCTTTTAGTATTTGGGTACGTGCATTATTGGTTGAAACCATGTGTAGGGTTGCAAATTGGATTCCTTTATAAAACCAACTGGCATTTTCTATTAATTCTTTTTGTCTTTTGTATTTCCATTTTTTAGGAAGATAGGGTTTATGTGAAGCGATAAAAGCTCTGATGTAGTTCAGTCTTTCTATCTCTGAGAATGGTTTGTTTTTGTTTGACCTGTCACAGTCTGTCCAGTCATTATCTCCAGGTGTATAAAATACACGGCTCTTTTTTATGTTGTAAAAAGTGTTGAGTCTGGTTATTAATAATTCGTTGGTACAAGATTCTCTTCCACTTAGAATATCTCCATATACAACTACAAAAGGATAGTTGCTTTTTTGCATAGCGGGTATAATTTTATTTTTTAAATCATGAAGTTCCTCTTTAGTATAAGGAGTATCTCCAATAGCTAGAAAACTTATACTGTTTTTTTGATTCGCAAAAGCATTTAATGACAGTATCAATATAAGAGGGCAGAGTATTTTTGTGATTTTCATGTATTATCCAAAGTTTATTTAAAATTATTCATTTTTTAAATAATAGGATGAATAGTATAAAGAGTGCATAAAATACTCTGTTAAAGGCTAGTTTACGCCTAAGGGACCTTTTATTTGATTGACCCATGATTCTATTCTTTGTGTCGTTAAATCATCTTGATTGTCTTCATCAAGAGCAAGACCTATAAATTCTCCATTGATTACAGATTTTGATGCTTCAAAATCATAACCTTTGGTTGAAGTCTGACCTATGATATTAGCCTCTCTTGTTTTTTCATACAGTAAAGACAAGGCTTCGCAAAAAGTATCTCCAAAACGTTTTTGATCTCCAAGACCAAGTAGGGCTACAGTTTTATCTGTAAAGTTTACACTATCAAGTTGTGTTTCAAACTCTTCCCAATCTGATTGTAAATCTCCAGCTCCCCACGTAGAGCTTGCTAATATTAGTTTTTCATATGAAGAAATTTCTTCAGAACTTGTTGTTGATACTTCTTTTAAATCTAAATTACTTGTACCAATTATGTTGGCAAGCTTATTAACAATATCTTCAGTATTTCCAGTTGAACTTCCATATATTAATCCAATTTTTTTCATACTGTTCCTCCTGTTTTTTATTAAATTATATAGAATATAGCAAAAGAGAATTATTATGAAGTGAAAGAAAAAATATAATAGGACAATTTATGTCCTATTTAAGAAATGAGTTCAATAACAGTTAATTAAATTAATAATTTCAGTGAAGAAAAACATTATAAAAATATAAGTAAAATAATAGAATACACCAATAAAGGTTTAATATGTGGATTAAATATTTCTTTAAATTTGTTAGTCTCCTTTTTATATTTCAAATAGCATATGCACAAGCTGTTTTAGAATATAAAAACAATAATGTGTCTTTTAAGCTTGATGAGTTGGCTAAAGATTTAAATGTTATTTGGGGAATGGCATTTCTTGAAAAAAACAGACTTATGTTTACACAAAAGAGTGGACAAATTAGTATCTTAGATCTTCAAACAAAAGCTACAGTAAATATCACTGGAGCTCCTGAGATTTTATATGAGGGGCAAGGGGGACTTTTGGATGTTGCAGTGCCTTTAGATTATACAAAAGAAGGTTGGATATATTTTACTTATGTGAAAAATCAAAACAATAGGGGTGCAACGACACTTGCTCGTGCAAGATTAGACAAAAATCAATTGGTTCAATGGCAAGATTTACTGGTCAGTAAATCTGACACTCAAACAAGTAGACATTTTGGAAGCAGGATTAGCTTTGATGAACAAGGACATGTTTATTTTTCAATTGGAGATAGAGGTATAAGAAATAATGCACAAGATTTATCAAATCATGCGGGTTCCATTTTGCGACTCAATTTAGATGGAACTGTTCCTTTTGACAATCCATATGTGCATAATAAAAAAGTGCTCAATGAAATTTACAGTTATGGGCATAGAAACCCCCAAGGATTATTTTATGATAAGCTTCATAAACGTTTATGGTCAATAGAGCATGGACCAAGAGGTGGGGATGAAATCAACCTTATCTTTAAGGGTAAAAATTATGGCTGGCCAGTCATTTCTTATGGTAAAGAGTATTACTCACCATTTGCGGTGGGAGAGGGTACTCACAAAATTGGAATGCAGCAACCCCATAAGGTTTATATTCCCTCAATTGCACCATCAGGAATGATGGTATACTCTGGAAAAGCTTTTCCACAATGGGAGAGCAATATTTTTTCAGGTGCTTTAAAACTTAAGCATTTAAATAAAATAGAATTAGATAAAAATGCAAAAGTAATAAAAGAAGAGAGATTGCTTGAAAATATAAATGAACGAATACGTTGTGTCATAGAAGATTCACAAGGATTAATTTATATTTCTACAGACAGTGGTAAAATATTAAAAATATCACCAATAAAAAAGGATTAAACTAACGTATTATTTCAATATTTCCAACAGGGTCAACTTTATATTGAATATTATAAGTGTCGAGTTTTTCTATAATTAAGAAGAAGTAGCTGGAATAAAGTTTTTTCTCTTTATTCATAAATATTAAATTAACAATATCAAATTCAAAATCTGAAACAGCAAGCCTCAATGTTTTTTCTATTTGTCTTAGTTTTAAAAGTAAAATATCACTTGAATGTTTTTCATCTATATACTCATTTGTTTTGAATATCTTTATAACATCTATGTACTCAAGAGGTCTGAGTATTCTTTCTCGATTGTAGTTATTTAAACAAAATTCAATTCCATGTTTTGTAGCACACTCATGTATATCTGAAATTGTTATAACTCTTTGTTTGGGATTGTTTTTTAATATGAATTCAATAAGGTTTTTCCCTATATCATTAAAGTAATCAAGAAAAATTATATCGTAACTGTGAGTCTTGAATAATTCTATTCCCTCATCATAACTACTTATTCTATCCATAGTAATTTCTACGTTTAAAACATATAAGATACTTAAAATATATTTTGAATCATCTTGATCATTGTCATAAATTAGAACTTTTATATTATTATTCAAATCTAATTATACTCACTTGTTTTAAGTAGCAAGTTACTTGCAATTATATTATTAATAATAAACATTTAAATCCTTTGTTGTTTTGTATTGTACAATAATTGTACCAAAAAGTCAAGATTATGAAAAATGTAATCTAAATGTAATTTTTTGGTAAGTATTTATAATTATTTGAAATTTTCATTAAGTGAATATGTCTAATTTCTTAAATAATACCATAAGCACGAAATTTGACAAAAAATGTTTTTAGATAAAAATTGTCATTTGTAAAATATTTGTGAATTATTTTATGATTATTAATGTAAAATAGTACAATTTGTCTACAAAATGTACAAAAAAGGTACAGTAATAATATGGTTTTGCTGCTGTTGATTTATTGTTTATTGTGACTTTTGTTGAGTTGATTCGATTAAAATATAAATAAACGTATGAATATATATGACTTTATTCACTTGTTTTAGAGTAGTTATATATTATTGTATAATAATTTAAACCAATAAATTTAAATGGATTATCAATGAACAATGATTTTTATTCACTTTTAGATGATATAGAAAATTTCCAAGAAATTTCAAATCATAATATTTATGAACATATTCCACTTGATTGGTTTATTATTGCTACTGATGTTAAAGGTTCAACAAAAGCAATCGAAGCTGGAAAATATAAAGAAGTAAATATGATAGGCGCTCTCACCATTATTTCAATTTTAAACTTAGACAAAAAAATAGAGTTACCTTTTGTTTTTGGTGGAGATGGTGCTTTTTTATTAATTCCCAGCTCTCTAGTTGAAGCGTCAAAACAAGCACTTTTAGCAGTGCAGAAAATTTCTTTAGAATCGTATGGTTTAAATTTGAGAATTGGTATTATCCCTGTAAAAGATATATATGAAAGTCAAAAAAAGATTTTAATCGCAAAATTTAAAGTTTCAAAAGATTACTCTCAAGCAGTAATTAAAGGTGGAGGATTAGAATATTGTGATCTCCTATTAAAAGATTCAACTATCTATATAATTAAAGAACATATCCAAGATGACTTTAACGTAGATATAGAAGGACTAGAATGCAGATGGGAAGCAATACCTTCTCCAAAAGATGAAACACTCTCCTTGTTGATTAAATGTAAAGAAGAGGCTTATTATAAAAAAGTCTTAAACGTATTAGATGATATCTTAGGAAATAACGCTAAACGTCATCCCATTGTTCAAGATAATTTAAATCTCAGTTTTGATAGCCAAAAGTTAGATGTGGAAGCTTCTATTTATTCTGTGAATAAGATTATTAAACTTTTTATAAAATTCAAATTGAAAGTTATAAATCTTTTGGGATATTTTTTAATGTTTTTTAAAATAGGGCAATGGGGAACTTATAAAAATAGAATCATATCAACCACTGATACTGAAAAATTTGATGATATGTTAAGAATGGTTGTTTCAACCAATTTTACACAAACTAAAAAACTTGAAGAGTATTTAGAAAAACAGTTCCAAAATAAAAATTTGACTTATGGTATCCATAAATCTGATTCTGCGTTAATGACATGTCTGGTATTTGAAAGACATGGTCGACACATACATTTTGTTGACAGTTCAAATGGCGGTTATGCAATGGCAGCAAAAAGTTTAAAAAAAAGAAGCATCTAATTTTAGGGTAAGGTATCAAAATATATAAAAATATTCCCGTTTTGGGTTTGAATAGTTGAAATAAATATTTTTTTGTTTTTAAATATTGATTGTTTGTTGTCAATTATTGCAGGTGGTGTAATATCGATTAAATCATTTTTAGACGGACATTCTAAAGCATTTCCTACTATGACATTTGCAAATTCACAACTTGCACTTTGTTTTATTTTCTCTTTTTCTTCTTTTGAAAGTTTATTACAATCTATAAATTGTTCTGTTATTTTATTGAGTATATCATCTTGATAACTTATGATAATAGTTGAGTGTAAATACTCACTGGTACTTATTCTCACACAGAGATCTTTTAGAGTAATATCTTGTGCCTCAATGATTGTATGATAGTGATTTGTTACATTAATCTTTAAATCCGATAAAAAACTAATGGCTTTGTTCTGTATGGCTTTTAATGTATCATTCATAAAGCAACCTTCAAAGGGATTTTAAAAATAAAGGTTGTTCCCACATTTATTTTACTTTGAATTTCATATTGACCTTGTATTTTTTCTACTTGTATTTTAACGGCATTCATTCCTATTCCTCTGCCAGATGTTTGTGTTACTGAATCTTTTGTGCTTAAATTATCTTCAAAGATATAATTTTGAATTTCTTCATTGGTTAAATGATTGGTTGAGATATTACTATTGGCAAGTTTGGCTTTTATCTTTTGTACATCAATACCTGCTCCGTCATCAGCAATAATGATTTCAAGAATCCCATCTGTGATTTTAAAGTTACACAATATACTTCCTACTTCATCCTTGTTGAATGATTCTCTTATTTGTGGAAGCTCAATCCCATGATCAATACAATTTTTAAAAACATGGATAAGAGATTTTACAAAAGGTTTAATGTTTTGAGGAATACAAATATTTTTTTCTCCAAGCACTTCAATGCCATAAATCTCTTTTCCTGATTGGCTTGCTAATTGAAAAGACATTTTGGCGTAAGAATTAAGCATTTTTTTTAAATTTGTCGAAGTTAATTGTTGTACATTAGAGAGTAATTGTTTCGAGCTTTCGTTTGAAAAATTTTTATTTTGAATTAAATTTTGAATACTTAATTCAATTTCTTTAATAGATGTTTTGCTGACAATAATTAAATCTTCTTCATCAATAAAGTTTTTACCTAAAATATCGATGATAGTATTTAAATCTTTTTTCATACACGAATTTAAATCACAGTTTTTTAAAAAAACTGAGATATCCTCATTGGAAGTGTTTTTATCTTTAATTAGTGTTGAAATGGAAGTTTCTACATGATGTAATGCATTGGCACTTTCACTCATGAAAAATTGTAAAAAAGAACCTTTACAGGTGTGAATAATTCGGTATAACTCATTTAAATTATACAGAGGTGTTTTGTTGCTGTCTATAAAATCAAAGGTATGCTTAGCAAAATTTTCATAATCTTTTTTGGCCTCAAAAAATATCTCTTTATCACTTACAATAGAGACAATCATCTTTAATGTTTCTTGCTCTTTTTTAATTTCTTTTTCCAGTTGTTTTTGTGTCGTTATGTCTGTAAGTATGAGCATAAATTTTTTATTGGTTAATAATTTATATTCCAATTGTATGTTTTTTTTATTAATTTTAAGTACGCTTGGAAGCAGTGACAACAAAGACTCAACTGCCATGTCATCTGTTTCTTCTATTGCATCCAATAAAAGATCTTCAAACAACTCTTTGTTTTGTTCATTTAAGGCCAGCAATAAGGTAATACTCTTTGTTGCAATATCTTCTCCTAAAATATGATGACACTCAACAGAGTATTCATCATCTACAATAAAATCAGTGTCAAACGATAAAAAACCTTGTCCTGCATTATTTAATAATGATGCTATTTTTTTCGTTCTATCTTCAACTAAACTTTCAAGGTTTATATTCAATTCATATATCTCTTCATGAAGTTTAGAACTTACCACAATATTATCATTTAAAGAGTCGGCCATTTTCCCAATTTCGTCTTTTGTATTTATTTCGATTCTTTGTGTTGATTCTTGTTTGTTCTGTAAAAATAAAAAGAATGAATCCAATCCAAATTTTAAATCCTTTAGCGGAGATAATATGATTCTTTGTATGAGAAAAAAAATAAGAAAGGAAAGAATACCTCCAATTGCAAGAATAAAAATTGTATGATTTGTAAATGTTTCCATAATTTCACTGTGTGTTCGTTTCTCTATATTATGAAGGCTT
>ENA-ORXI01001541-ORXI01001541.1-sediment-metagenome-genome-assembly--contig:-NODE-1541-length-17679-cov-6.432849_pt1 | contig 17679 bp, 16 predicted proteins | sample MGYA00237861_ERZ511468 | MGnify/ENA primary metagenome ERZ511468 (study PRJEB26299, sample SAMN06266213) | sediment metagenome | isolation source: Hudson Canyon methane seep mesocosm | place...
AAATCCGATGAGAAGTTGAGTCTTCTCATAGCCAATAGTTCGATAATGTTGTTTTCTTTGCAAGTAAAAGGTTCTCAACTACATACGGAGTGGGCGAGTGAAAATATTGAACGTTTATTAGGCTACAGCCAAACAGAGGTATCTGATCCCGATTGGTGGTTATTACATATTCATCCACAAGATAGAGGGCAGATTCTTGCTGAGTCTGCAGTATTGCTTGAAGGTGTTCCCACTACGTGTGAATATCGCTTCCACCATAAAAATGGCTCATATATTTGGGTTCATGATGAACAAAAACTAGAGTTTGATGAGCAAGGGAATCCGTTAAATATAGTCAGTATCTGGACTGATATTACAGGTCAAAAAATGGCGGAGTTAGAACTGAGTATTGCCGCCCATACGTTTGAGTCCCGTGAAGGAATTATGATTACTGATGCTGAGATGAATATTCTTCGCGTTAATTCGACATTTGAGAAAATAACGGGCTTTACTCAGGAGAAAGTGGTGGGAAAAACGCCTGCAATACTTAAATCTGGCCGACAAGATAAAGACTATTACCATGAGATGTGGCAAGAAATCCTTCTTAATGATTTTTGGCAAGGTGAGATTTGGAATAAGCGACAATCTGGTGAAATATATACAGAATTACTGACTATCACCGCTATAAAAGATAGCAATGAAAAAGTGATCAATTATATTGGTACTTTTCATGATATTAGCGATCGTAAGGCAGCAGAAGAAGAAATTAAAGTATTTGCTTTCTATGATGCTCTCACATCCTTACCTAATCGGAGGTTATTGGAAGACCGAGTAAACCAAGTTATTACGTCTAGCTCTCGGACTAAAGAATATGTAGCAGTCATGTTTTTGGATATAGATCGATTCAAAGAATTAAATGACAATTATGGGCATGAAGTTGGTGACCAATTATTGATGGAAGTGTCGGCACGGCTTAAATTATGTGTTCGAGAATGCGATACGATTGCACGATTTGGTGGTGATGAATTTGTAGTGGTAGTGTCTGGTTTAAGTGAGGACAGAATAGAAGCAACCCCCCATGCTAGGATCGTAGCAGAAAAGGTGCGTGTGTTTTTAGCTGAGCCATATGATCTTATAGGTTCTGAGAAGAGTGATAAGCAAGTAATTAAATATTCTTCTAGTGTAAGCATTGGAATGACCTTATTTTCTGGTGATGAAATGGATATTGATGAGATCCTAAAGTGTGCAGACATAGCGATGTATGAAGCCAAATCATCTGGGCGTAATTCGGTATGTATATATGATTCAAAAATGTAGCCAACTCTTGGTATTGATACGGAACTTGATTAACTCAGACATCAAGGTGTTTTTGCTGTTTTGTTGTGAATTTATGGCAACTTTAGATAGAAACAAACTAAAATAATAGTACAAGTATTCATCGGGGCTTATAATCCCTTTGTATATGAATAATAAATCCCATCCGTCTAATCTTTCTCGTGCAGCCTTTCTTCAAGGTGCTTGGCGAAAAGACAAAGTTCTTATCCGTCCACCATGGGCAAAAGATGAAAGCGAATTTATATCCAACTGTAACAGCAGCTGTAAAGCTTGTGTTGATGCCTGTCCTGAAAAAATTATTATTATAGGACGAGGAAAATACCCTCACATTGATTTTAGCCAAGGTGAGTGCACCTTTTGCGAGCAGTGTGTTGAAGCCTGTGACTATGATGCTTTAGCCAAACAAGATGATAGTGAACCGTGGATACATAAAGCGGTTATTAATATGGAACAGTGCATTACACAGCAAGGAGTCGTGTGTCGTAGTTGTAGTGAAAACTGTGAAGTAGTGGCGATTAAGTTTTATCCAGTTATAGGTGGCGTATCACCTCCAGAATTAAATACAGATCTTTGTAATGGCTGTGGTGCTTGTTTAAGTGTCTGTCCATCAAAGGCACTATTTATTCAGCCTTTTGATGATGTAGATCAAGGTGAAATAGGCGTAAACGGTCTATAATCTGAATATATAAAATATGAACATGGTTATGAGGGTTTAAACTTGAGTGAAATGATAGAAATTTGTGGTGTATTAATTCATGCTAAACCGGGGTTTTCGGAAGGTGTTCAAACTGAATTACTTTTGATGCCAGGTGTAGAGGTGCATGAAGCTACAGATGATAATCGATTAGTGGTTACTGTTGAGCGTGTTGGTGAAGCCTCGTTAGCAGACTCACTCTCAGCTTTTAATTCTATTCCAAATGTACTTTCTGCAACCCTAATTTATGAGCATGCTGAAGAAATTTAGCGTCTAGGAGATGTAACAATGACTTTAAATCGTCGTGATTTTATTAAAACAAATGCAATTGCAGCGACAGCTGCAGCTGCTGGTATTACTATTCCTGCTGTTAGTGTTGCAGCAAAGCAAAAAGATTCTATTCGCTGGGATAAAGCACCATGTCGTTTTTGTGGAACGGGCTGTTCAGTTTTAGTTGGGGTTAAAGAGGGGCGTATTGTTGCTACTCAAGGTGATCCAGATGCACCTGTTAACCGCGGTCTTAACTGCATCAAAGGTTATTTCTTATCAAAAATTATGTATGGTGAAGATCGCCTAACACAACCATTGTTAAGACAAACTGATGGAAAATATGACAAAAATGGTGAATTTGCACCTGTAAGTTGGGATGCAGCTTTCGACATTATGGCTGATAAGTGGAAAGTCTCACTCAAGAAAAGCATGGATGAAAACAAAGGTAAACCAGCTGAAGAGTTGACCTCTCGAGTAGGTATGTTCGGTTCTGGTCAGTGGACTGTTTGGGAAGGTTATGCTGCTTCTAAACTATATAAAGCCGGTTTCCGTTCAAACCATATTGATCCAAATGCTCGTCATTGTATGGCGTCAGCAGTAGGTGGTTTCATGCGTGCCTTTGGTGCTGATGAACCGATGGGCTGTTACGATGATTTAGAACATGCTGATGCCTTTGTCTTGTGGGGCTCGAATATGGCAGAAATGCATCCTATTCTTTGGTCTCGTATTACTGATACGCGTTTAACGAAGGAAGGCAGTGAAGTACATGTACTGTCTACTTTTGAGCATCGTAGTTTTGAGCTAGCAGATAATGGCATGATCTTTACGCCACAAACTGATTTAGCAATCTTAAACTACATTGCTAATTACATTATTGAAAACAAAGCATATAACCAAGACTTCCTTGGCAAGCATGTTAACTTCAAGAAAACACCGACAGATATCGGTTATGGCTTACGTCCTGAGCATCCTTTGCAGCAAGCTGCTGAAAATGCGAATAAAGGCAAATTAAGCGAAATCAATTTTGAAGAATATGCAGAATCAATTAAGAAATACACATTAGAATATGCTGCTGAAATATCAGGTGTTGAACCTGAAAAACTAGAACGTTTAGCGAAGCTTTATGCTGATCCGACACGTAAGATTACATCATTATGGACAATGGGCTTTAATCAACACACACGTGGTGTGTGGGCGAATGGTCTGATTTATAACATTCATTTATTAATGGGTAAGATTTCAGAACCGGGTAATAGTCCTTTTTCATTAACAGGTCAGCCATCAGCATGTGGTACTGCTCGTGAAGTGGGTACATTCTCACATCGTCTACCTGCTGACTATGTGGTTAAGAAAAAATCACATCGCGATTTTGCTGAAATGATTTGGAAACTACCTGAAGGTACTGTACCTGGTAAGCCAGGCTATCATGCTGTATTACAAAGTCGTATGTTGAAAGACGGTAAGTTAAATTGTTACTGGGTTATGTGTAATAACAATATGCAAGCTGCGCCAAATATGAATGAAGAAACATACCCTGGCTGGCGTAATCCTGATAACTTTATTGTTGTTTCTGACCCATACCCAACTGTTTCTGCTCAAGCTGCTGATTTAATCTTACCAACAGCAATGTGGACAGAAAAAGAAGGTGCTTACGGTAATGCAGAGCGTCGTACACAGTTCTGGCGTGAGCAAGTCAGTGCACCCGGTGATGCAAAATCTGATTTATGGCAAATGGTTGAGTTCTCTAAACGTTTCCAAATGGAAGATGTTTGGACGGAAGAACTATTAGCTGCATCACCTGAATACAAAGGTAAAACATTGTATGAGGTGTTATATGCTAATGGTGAGGTTGATCAATTTAAGGTTGATAAAGTAACTGATACAGCGGGCAATGAATACGGTAATCATGAGTTAGATGACTTTGGTTATTACATTCAAAAAGGTCTGTTTGAAGAATACCGCCGTTTTCAATTAGAAGGTCCGAAAAAAGGTCATGAACAAGCACCATTTGATGTATATCATCAAGTACGTGGACTACGTTGGCCTGTGGTGGATGGTAAAGAAACATTATGGCGTTACCGTGAAGGTTATGACCCTTATGTGCCTAAAGGCGAGACGTTCCGTTTCTATGGCAATAAAGATGGTCGTGCCAATATAATCACTGCACCCTATGAGCCAGCAGCTGAAAGCCCAGATGAAGAGTTCGATATGTGGTTATCAACAGGCCGTGTATTAGAGCATTGGCATTCTGGTTCTATGACGCGTCGTGTTCCAGAGTTATACCGTGCAGTACCTGATGCGGTTATCTACATGCACCCAGAAGATGCAAAAGCACGTGGTTTGCGTCGTGGATTAAACGCTAAAGTTATCTCTCGTCGTGGTGAAATCACTGCAATGGTTGAAACCCGTGGTCGTAATAAGCCACCTCGTGGTTTGATCTTTGTACCTTGGTTTGATGCAAGTCGCCTGATTAATAAAGTGACACTCGATGCAACCGATCCATTATCGAAAGAAACTGACTATAAAAAATGTGCAGTTAAAATCGTTAAGGCGTAGTACTAGGACTTAAACGTGAAACAGGCAAGTGCTCCGGCACGCAGAAAATTTCTAATCAACCTTGCTCGTGGGGCAACGGTAGGCAGTGCGTTTGCACTTGGCTTGGCTGGCTATGCTAGACAAACCAGTGCATTGCCTGCAACTGCTTTGCGTCCGCCTGGTGCATTGGATGAAGAGGATTTTCTGTCTGCCTGTGTGCGTTGTGGTTTGTGTGTCAATGATTGCCCCTATCCAACACTGAGTTTAGCCACGATTGGTGACCAAGTGACAATCGGAACGCCATTCTTTGTTGCACGAGAAGCGGCGTGTGAAATGTGTGAAGATATCCCTTGTGTCAAAGCCTGTCCGACAGGCGCACTTGATCATGAGTTAACAGATATTGATGATGCACGTATGGGATTGGCAGCTATTATTGATCAAGAAGAATGTATTGCCTTTCAAGGTTTACGTTGTGAAGTTTGTTTCAATGTTTGCCCAGTTCGAGGTGAAGCAATAACTGTTGAGATGGAACATATAGATAGAACAGGTAAACACAGTCGTTTTATTCCTGTTGTACATTCTGATAGCTGCACTGGCTGCGGTAAGTGTGAAGAGGCGTGTATTTTAGAAGAAGCGGCAGTGAAAGTATTACCTTTTGATTTAGCGAAAGGCCAAATGCAATCCCACTACAAATTAGGTTGGGATGAAAAAGGTCAAGCTGGAAAGTCACTTGTCGCACCAGATTTAGAACATCAATATAATCTGCCTGAAGGTCAAAGCTATGATTATGAAGGTGAAGGTTTAATTCAAAATCCGAAAAATTCAACGCCATTTGCTGCCGATCCATTGTCGACCTTAAACCGTAAGGCGACAGACTAATGGCCCAGCAACATACTATTGGATTAGAAGCTATTGAGAAAAAGGGCTGGTGGAAAACACACCAGTGGCTAATATTAAGACGCGTTAGCCAGTTAGGTATTTTGGGGCTGTTTTTGCTGGGGCCTGTATTTGGCCTTTGGTTTGTTAAAGGTAACCTAGCGAGTAGTTTAACCTTAGATATATTACCGCTAACCGATCCCTATGTTTTGTTACAGACCGTTGTTGCTGGGGCAGTGCCACACTCAACAGCGTTGCTCGGTGCGGCTATTGTGACAGTATTTTATGTACTGGTAGGCGGGCGTAGTTATTGTTCATGGGTCTGTCCCGTTAATATAGTGACAGATACGGCAAGTTGGTTACGCCGAAAGTTAGGGATTAAAGGTGCAGGAACAGCAATAGATAAAAATGTTCGTTATTGGCTATTGGCAGCAACATTGATAGTGGCATTTGTAACGCACAGTATTGCATGGGAACTCGTTAATCCAGTATCAATACTGCATAGAGGCATACTATTTGCTATAGGTATGGGGTGGAGTGTGATTTTATTCATCTTCTTATTCGATTTGTTAGTCAGTAATCGTGCTTGGTGTGGCAGGCTTTGTCCTGTTGGCGCCTTCTATAGCGTCATTGGTACAGTAAGTCAGTTAAGAATTACAGCGGATAACCGTGAAGCATGTAACGATTGTATGGACTGTTTTCAGGTATGCCCTGAACCACAAGTCATTCGGCCTGCACTAAAAGGATCAGGTAATCCTGTTATTACAGCAGCTAATTGCACTAATTGTGCACGTTGTATTGATGTATGCAGTGAAGATGTATTTCATATCTCGAGTAGATATGCAGATAAAATTATAATTAAAAATAGTAGCCCGGAGGCTCAATCATGAAAACTCTATTTCTTACACTATTAATGGCATTCTCCAGCATTACATTTGCTGAGGAAAGTATTGATTCATTACGAGGTAGTCATGATCTTGAAGGAATGTCTCAGGATGCAACGGTAAAGAAAATGGCAAAAGATGGTGATCCAATTGAGCGTAACTACATTCAGCAACCACCACTAATTCCACATAGTATTAAAGGCTACAGAGTTAACTTAAAGTCGAATAAGTGCATGTCATGTCATAGTTGGAAAAACTATAAAGCATCAGGTGCTACTAAAATTAGCCAAACACATTTTGAAGATCGTGATGGTAATGCACTAGCAGAAGTATCAAAGCGTCGTTACTTCTGTCAGCAATGTCATGTGCCACAGGCGAATGCAAAACCATTAGTAGGTAATAACTTTAAACCGCTATCAGCAGTATCAGATAAATAAGTGAGCAGAGCATGATTAATTTTATTGTAAAAAGAATTAAACCGTTATTAACGGTCACTATTATCGGTAGTTTTGTTGCTGGTGTTGTATTTTGGGGTGGTTTTAACTGGGCCTTAGAATCAACCAATGATGAGAACTTTTGTATTTCATGTCATGAGATGAAAGACAATGTATTTGAAGAGTACAAAGAAACAATACATTACAGCAATCGTACCGGTGTTAGGGCAACCTGTCCTGATTGTCATGTGCCAAAAGATTGGGGTCCTAAAATTGTACGCAAGATCCAAGCTTCTCGTGAGGTCTACCATATGTTGATGGGGACGATTGATACACCGGAGAAGTTTGAAGCTGAACGTTTACATATTGCTACGCGTGAATGGAAACGAATGAAAGCATCTGACTCGATAGAATGTCGTAACTGTCATGACTATGAATCAATGGACTTTGTTGAGCAAGGTCAACGTGCCGTTAAGCAGCATTCAGTAAATATTGAACAAGGTAAAACCTGTATAGATTGCCATATGGGGATCGCTCACCAATTACCAGAAGGCTGGGAAGAAGGTGCGAAAGAAGCGGGTTTAGATCGACATTAAGAATTTGAAGGTTATTATTTTAAAAAGGTAGGGGAAAAAATGAAACATACATATAAATTAACGGTTCTAGCTGCAAGTATAGGTTTATTTTCTTCAGCGCCAAGTGTTATGGCTGAAGATGCATTCTTTGAAGCCTTAACGGGTGGTAAAGTGAGTTTTTCAGCACGTGCGCGTTATGAAGGTGTTGAGCAAGATGGAAAGAAAGATGCTGATGCATTTACCGTTCGTACAACCTTAGGTTATACAACGGGTGATTTCCATGGCTTTAAACTCTCTGCTGAAATTGAAGATATTTCAGACTTGGGCCAAGATGATTACAATGACAAAGTGCATTCTGCACATGCTGATCGTGCGGTAATTGCTGATCCTGAAAACACTGAAATCAATCAAGCGTATTTGCAATACAATGGTTTTGATACTGAGTTTAAATTAGGTCGTCAAGAAATAACCTATCGTAAAGCACCTTTCCATCGTTTTGTGGGTAATGTCTTATGGCGTCAAAATCATCAGTCATATGATGGCTTAACAGTATCAAACAATTCATTTGAGAACACTCAAATTAGCTATGCTTATATTAATAAGCAAAATCATATTTTAGGTGATGATAAAAATGATGATGTTGGCTTCATAAAAGATGGCCAAATTGATATGGATACGCACTTAGTGAATCTACAATATTCTGGTTTATCATTTGGTAAGTTAGAAGGTTACGGTTATTTCATCGATTATGATGATAAACCAGCAGCATCATCTCAAACTATTGGTGCACGTCTAAGTGGTGGTGTACCAGTTTCTGAAGATTTCAAACTTATCTATACTGCTGAGATCGCAAACCAAAACGATTATAAAGATGGCACCATGGATGACCAAAACTACTATTTGGCTGAAGTAGGTGGTAAATATAAAGGTTGGTTAGCAAAAGTATCTTATGAAATGCAAGAAGGTGATGGCACAGATAGTTTTGCAACACCTTTTGGCACAAACCATGCTTTCCAAGGCTGGGGTGATATGTTCTTAGCTACACCGAAAGAAGGTTTAGAAGATATTTATGTTACTGTTGTTGGTAACGTATTAGGTGCTAAAGTTGTTGCTGTGTACCATGATTTTGAAACAGATAAAGGCAGTTTAGATGCCGGGTCTGAATTTGATATTTTGGTTCAAAAAACATTTAAAGAACATTATACACTCGGTGTGAAATATGCTGACTATAATGGTGATGGTGAGTTTAATGATGCTCAGACTATTGCTAAGAACAAGCGAGTTGATACTGAAAAGTTCTGGGTTTATGGCCAAGTTAAGTTCTAAACAATATTGGATAGTTTGACCAAGGAAGGCAATAAGTACTCGTTACTTATTGCCTTTTTGTTTTGGGAATGAAAAAAGCGTAACATCACTCTAATGGTACAAGTAGCAAGTGATGAGGGACATTCATTGCGTGGTTGGTGTTTTAGGCTTGCTTATTGCAGGTACAAGTCTTAGTGACACCATTGAGTTATATTTTGAAGCGAGGAAGTAAGGTATGAATGCCGCGATACAGTTAATGAACAAATTAAGTTATCCTAAGAAAATGCTACTGATTTCAGTTGTATTTTTAATACCGATTGCCTTATTAATAAGCTTACTACTCAGTCAGTTAGGAGCGGGTATTGCCTCAGCAGAGAAAGAAATGCGAGGTCTAGAGTATATTAAAACGGTACGTCAAATGTATCAGCATGTTCCACAACATCGTGGTATGACTAATGCTTACCTACTTGGTGCTAGTCAGTTTAAAAGCAAAATCCTCGATAAAAGAAAGGCAATAGTTGCCGATATGGCGGCAATAGATACCATTAATGAACAGTATGGTGATGAGTTTAATACACATGCACTATGGGCAGAGATTAAAGAGACATGGAAGGAATTAGAGCAGCGAGCATTTAGTGATCCTGCTCCGCAAATCCTAAAAGAACATACACAATTAGTTACTCGAATTTATAACTTATTTGAACAGGTAAGTAATGAATCAGGTTTGGTACTCGATCCTGAGATCAATACGTTTTTTATCATGGACTCTATCGTTTACCGCTTACCTAAGGTGACTGAGAACATGGGTCAATTACGAGCTGTGAGCTCAGGTACTGCTGCGAGTGGTGTGGCTACGATAGAGCGACGAATCGCATTAGGGACATTACTCGCGAATATTGATAGTAATGCACAGGCGGTAACAGATGGAATGATGATCGCTTTGAAAGAAAACCCTAGTATTGAAAGTGAACTTAGTCCTTTGTTACAAGCGGCAGAGTCAGCAACAACTACGTTTACTAACAAAGTGACAAATGAGTTATTGTTGGCAGAATTCATTAACAGCAATTCAACAAAAATGTTTGATACGGGTACCCAAGCGATTAAGGCGAACTATAAAGTATATGATGCATTAGTGCCGGTACTTGACCGCCTGTTTCAAGCACGTGTTACGGCGCTTTCTAATGACCGTATGACAATTTTAGGGACTGTTTTTATTGCTTTATTTATTGCGATTTATTTATTCATGGGCTTCTATAAGTCTATGATTTCAGCAGTGCATAAGTTAAGAGCAGCAACTCAAAAAGTGTCTGATGGTGATCTTACTGTTAGTGTAAATTGCGGTACTGAAGATGAATTAAAAGAAGTTGAGAATTCATTAAATAGTATGGTTAAACATTTGAATACGACTGTTAGAAGTCTAGGTTCAAATGCTTCATTACTCGCATCAGCCTCTGAAGAGTTGTCTGCAACTACAAACCAGGCACGTGCTGGCGCTCAGGAACAGCAACAGCAGACAGATCAAATCGCGACAGCGATGAATGAAATGACCTCAACAGTACAAGAAATTGCAAGAAATGCTGAGTTAGTTGCTGCAGAATCTCATACTGCTGATCATGAAGCCAAAGAGGGCTCTAATATTATTGCAACGACGATTACATCTATAACTGACCTTTCAGGTGAAGTAGGTGAAGCGGCAGAGGTGATTCATCAACTTGAGAAAAACAGTAATGATATCGGTACGGTATTAGATGTGATCAAGAGTATTGCAGAGCAAACTAATCTTCTTGCTTTGAATGCGGCAATTGAAGCGGCTCGTGCCGGTGAGCATGGTCGTGGTTTTGCTGTGGTAGCTGATGAAGTGAGAACATTGGCAAGCAGAACTCAAGAATCAACAGAGCAAATTCAGAATATGGTGAGTAGTCTGCAGACGCACACTCATAAAGCGGTTGAAGTGATGGACTCTGATACTAAGCATGCGATGAAGATGGCAGAGTCAACGGGTAGTGCAACAGAGTCTATTGATCGTATTGTTGAGTCGGTCACTAAGATATCTGATATGAGTACACAGGTTGCCAGTGCTTCTGAAGAACAAAGTCTAGTTTCTGAAGAGATTAATCGTAATATTGTACGTATCGCCGATCTTTCTGTAGAGAGCATGAGTGGTTCTGAGCAAATTGCACTTGGCAGTGATGAGCTGGCAAAACTAGCGAGTGAGTTAGAGATGGTTGTAGCACACTTTAAGGTTTAATAGATTATCGATAGAAACATGTCGTCATTCCCATGAAAATGGGAATCTATGGACAGTGAAAATAGCCAGTATCGTTGGATCCCAATTTTCACGGGGATGACAGACTCTTACTAAATTGTTACAGATTGAATGATTAGCTATTTAAGCTGAAATTTGGATAGGGCGGTTGCTAAAAGTAACCGCCCTTTTTTATTCTGTGTCCCGTCCTAAAATAAGTTGACACATTTAGGACTAATTAAATGGCAACTACAAATAACAATAGAGTTAAGCGAACTCAGCAAAAAGAAAACGCAGTTAGCCTAGCTAAGAAATCAGCTGACCCTGAGCTTATGCAATTGGTGGATGACTATGGGCTTGCAAAAACATGGTTAAAGAAAGTGCTTAAGTAATGTCTTAGTCAAATTGATAGGCAAGTGAGAATCCACCCCCGAAGTCGGGTGTGTTGTCACTTAGACCTGCAATGAGGTAAGTTTGTAGTTTCCATTCAGAATTTAATTTATAGCTGCTATAAGCTGAAGCTTGACGGGTAGATACTCGTGAACTTGCTGTTTTTTGCTTTAAATAAAGGTTAGCACCGACACTGGTTTTTTGGGATAGTTTATAGCTTAGACCAAGTGAACCAAAGAAGACGTCATCTAGTTCAATATTACTTGCGTCACCATAGATCTTTCTACCAAAAGTAGCGTAGGGGGTAAGATCACCTAATAGCTTGTATGCACCTACGGCTATTGAAAAGTCATTTGCACCTGTACCTAGGTTTTTATCTTCATCGGCAGTACCGAATTTAACCTTGGCTGTTACATCTAATAATGTTTTGGATTGTTGAGAATAGAACACTCGATAAGTAGCTGATAAATTGATATCGCCGAGACCTTCATTAGTAACACGCGTTGTCGTTACTGTTTGGCTTACCTGTCCGATATTTCGGATAACATTCTGTGGGCCCTTAATTTTAATATAGGGAACGGTTAATTTTAGCTTCCATTTATCTTGCGTGTATTTCAGTGTGACAGGGATATAAAGCATATCCGTTGTTTCAGTACCGCCATATTCACCGGATGTGTATGTGGCACCGCTTGATAGACTGAAATCTCCTTTTAAGGTGTCGGCATATAGCCATGTAGAAGGAGATAAGAGCATTAACGTTATAAGGTATTGTTTTTTGGTCATTATTACTGGCCTATCAATTCAATATTTGTTGGGAGCATTATATAGAAATATTGTTACTATAATCTTAAGATTCTGGTAATTCATATTCAGGTACTTCTGGTGCTTCAAACTCAGGTGTTTCGACCTCCTCAATTTCAGGCACTTCTGGCACTTCAAATTCGGGCACTTCAGGTTCTTCAAATTCAGGTATTTCAGGTACTTCAAACTCTGGAGTTTCAATTTCCTCAATTTCAGGCACTTCAGGCGCTTCAAACTCGGGTGTTTCAATTTCCTCAATTTCAGGCACTTCAGGTGCTTCAAACTCGGGTGTTTCAATGTCCTCAATTTCAGGCACTTCAGGCGCTTCAAACTCAGGAGTTTCAACTTCCTCGATTTCAGGCACCTCGGGCGCTTCAAATTCAGGCGTGTCATGCTCCTCGGTGTCAGGCATTTCGGGTGCTTCAAACTCAGGCGTGTCATGCTCCTCGGTGTCAGGCATTTCGGGCGCTTCAAATTCAGCTGCCTCGTGCTCCTCTACTTCAGGGGCCTCTGGCGTTTCATGCTCCTCAATTTCATGACCCTTATCTTCATCGTACTCCTTACTGTCTGGTGATTCTATTTCTTGGTGGTCATCGATTTCATCAGACTCAAGCTGTTCAGGTTTATGCTCATCACTATCTTCATGTTCTTTAACTTCGTTTTTAGCGTGAGAATTGTGTTCATCTTCATGGCGAGTGTCTTCAATATCAGCTGCGATGATATCGATGATCATATGATCCATCTGAATTATATTACCTTCAGCTAAGCGTCCCGTTACTATGACTCTTTCATGGTTAGGAATTTGGCTGACTTGTTTTTGGAATTCAGTCGGTATATTAATGGTTCTACCTGCAATTTCTACTGAACGAATAGTGTTGGAATTATCCAGATACCCTTCGACACTGACTAGACCACCTGTCTCAGCAGAAAGTGTTTGTTGTTGAATAATAATGCCATCTGCTTTGAAACCATCAGTATTTAATCCACCTGAAACAAGTATATTTTGACCTAGTGATAGTCCTGAAGGTAATGGTGTGAGAACTTTAACGCCATGAACATTAAAACTATCGCTAGATATGGATGTTATAGGGCCATGGAGAGATGCTATTTCTTGTTCTGAAGTGGCATCAATACGACTGGCAATAATACTCCCGACTGAATCACGTAATCCGCTGACTTCAACATAACTACCGACGTGTAAATTATGTATTTCATTTGAAGAAGGTGAGTTAATATCGAAATGTATTTTTTGACCTAAAACTTCAATTTCACCTTTGACAAAATCAATGGTTGATATGGGGCCTGTTGCAGCATGAATGATGTGCATTTCTTTCGCTATCACTTCATTGCCTAGGCCTGAAACACCAACAGCGACAACTTGACCAATGGCAAATGAACTATCAGGGTTAACATTCTGCCCTCCTCGTTGTAGAGGTGTGTCAGCTGTATAGTGAATTTCAATACCATTAACACAAATACTTCCAAAGCCAGTGATAGTACCAATCACTACGCCATTGTGATCTATCGATTGACCTGTTCCTCCGATACCACTGCCATTGATAACGAAACCTGTACCACCAATACCGGTACCTGTTTTTTTGATCGGTTTTCCTGTGCCACCGATACCGCTATTAAGAGCAACAGCTCCGGTACCTCCTATTCCACTGCCGTGCATTGGTGAGCCTGTGCCACCGATACCACTTCCCCCAGAAATATCACAGATCCCTGCTGTGGCAATATTTGAGACAGTAAGCCAGAACAGGCTTACTATTATTGCAGTGAACTGGATACATTTGTGGAAGTGCTTAGTCATTATCATCACTTCCTTTCGACTGTTCGGCTTCATTAAAAAAATAGATACCAAACCGCATTCGAAAATGATTTTCTGCTTTCTCTTTATCTAATGATTGTAGCTCTATTGCACGTTGATTTAGCTTTCTTAATAGACGCATGCCACTTTGTTTAGAAAGTTGTTGTAATTCATCAATAGACTGTTGGCTAAGTTGATCATAAAAGACGGCACGATCTAAAAAAGGTGGTTTCTCACCAAGCATATTGTGACTTGAAGCAGCCATATGATCATGCATGTTTTCACCAAAAAACCAGGCTTTTTCATCGAAGCCTTTTTCTGGAATGAATGCATTAGTGTTAAGGCGCACTCTGTTTTGAGAATCGAGTGTGACAATACCAAGATCTAGCCATTCATCGAGGACTGCTCTTGAGCGAATATCTTTATTAACCGATATAACAAGTGCTTCAAAAGAGTGTTCACCACCATGCTTGATTAGACGAGGTAATGCTAAAGGATTGTTATTATTATCTAGAAATTGAGAGGTACCGATCCAACGTGCTACTAATTGGGCTCCAAGTGAGACGGAGTCAGGTATACTATCTTTCTGATAGGTATTACTTCTAAGTCGTTTGACGTCTTTGCGATGAATACCTGTTAGAAAGTTAATTCGGCTATCTGTTTGTTCTTTGTTATTAAGTTTGAAGTCTTTTTCTGCGACATCAACAAATAACTCTTTCAGTAAGTCGACTAAAAATGGAAAGGTAATACCACTTTTCATTAAAAGTTTGACGAGCGGGCGCAGCTGCCGTCTAAGAGCAGTGACAAGAGATAAGGCGGGTTGAGACGTTTCTTTTAACAAAAGTTAAGACCTGATCGATAGTTTTCGTGGTAAATATTACCACGTATTTTGGGTTTTAGTGTATATTTATCCCACGTCGGATATTCAATTATTGCACATATAGAGATACATTTCTTACGAAAGACATGATTTTAGAAGTAAAAAATATAAATTGTTCTCGCGGTCACCGCCAACTTTTTACTGAATTGAATTTTAGTTTAAGTTCAAAAGAGGTTTTAGTCGTTGAGGGAAAAAATGGTTGTGGTAAAAGCACTCTATTAAAAATACTGTCAGGATTACGACGTCCCGATAGTGGAGAGGTTGTGTGGAACAATGAAACCATTACATCTATTTCAACAGAATACAGTCAACAAATGGTTTGGTTGAGTCATCGAAATGGCATTAATGATAGTTTAACGGCAAAAGAAAATATTCAGGTAACAACAAGCCTTTCAAAATCAACAGATATCAATATCGACTCAGTATTAGAGCGAGTTGGTTTAAAAGGGTACGCAAATACGCCTGTTAGACAATTTTCAGCAGGTATGAAAAGAAGGTTGGCATTGTCTCGTTTGCTCACTCAACAGGCAGCGTTGTGGATTTTAGATGAGCCTCAAGGCGCTTTGGATAAAGCAGGAATAAAGTTGTTTGAGAGTTTAGTCGAAGAGCATGTGTCTAATGATGGCATGGTGATTATGTCATCACATCATGATGTTCAATTTGAAAACATTACAATTAATACGCTGCAGTTATAGACATATGACTACATTTCACAGTCTTTATTTATTGATCAGCAGAGAGTTCTTAATTGCATTTCGTCGCAAGCATGAGGCGTTAAACCCCCTACTGTTTTTTATTTTGGTGTGTTTATTATTCCCTTTGGGTGTAGGTCCTTCTCCGCAACTTTTGAATACTATTGCACCAAGCGTTATTTGGACAGCAGCATTGTTGGCTATTTTAATGTCGCTGGGGAATGTGTTTAGAGCCGAATATGATGATGGAACCCTAGAGTTAATGGTGTTATCGAAGCAACCATTAATCGTGTTAGCCATGATTAAGCTATTGGCACATTGGTGTCTTAATGTATTTCCCTTGATTTTACTTTCCCCCATCATTGCATCGGCATTAGGAATGGATTTTAATGTTCAAGTTACATTGATTTTAACCTTGTTACTGGGCACGCCTGTGCTGCTTTTTGTGGGCGCTACGGTGGCCACGTTAACCTTAGTCATTCCACAAAATGGGATGTTACTCGCATTACTTGTTCTACCGTTATATGTGCCGGTATTGATATTTGGTACCAGCGCCGTTAATGCAACAGCAATGGGCATGTCAGCAGATGGACCGCTTTATGTGCTTGCTGCGATGTGTGTTTTAAGTCTCACCTTATCACCGTTTGCAATTGTTGCAGCTATTAAAACAGGGGTTTCACAATGATGAAATGGCTCCACACCATGGCGTCATCAGCATGGTTCTATCGCTTTTCTGGAATAATGCTTCCGTGGTTGATAGCACTATTTACCGTGCTTTTTGTCTATGGTTTATATGGTGGTTTGGTAACTGCTCCGGCAGATTATCAGCAGGGTGATGCCTTTCGAATTATTTATATTCATGTGCCAGCGGCCTGGATGTCATTGTTTATATATGTTGTGATGGCTGTGTATGCTTTTATAGCATTGGTTTGGCGAATAAAATTAGCAGAGGTCTTGCTGATTAGTAGTGCTCCGATAGGTGCTGCATTTACCTTTCTCGCCCTGGTTACTGGTTCTTTATGGGGCAAGCCTATGTGGGGAACATGGTGGAGTTGGGATGCCCGTCTAACATCAGAATTACTTTTATTATTTTTATATTGGGGCGTGATTGGTTTGTATGCTGCCATTGAAGATAAACGCACTGCTTCTCGTGCGGTATCTATATTGACGTTAATTGGTGTAGTCAATATTCCCATTATTCATTACTCGGTAGAGTGGTGGAATACCTTGCACCAAGGCTCAACGGTTACGATGACAGATAAACCTAGCATGGCGACCGAGATGCTCATACCTTTATTAGTTATGGCAACTGCATTTAAAGTATTTTATGCCATTTCTTTACTGATAAGAGCACGAGCAGAGTTGGTTGAGAGAGAGCCTAACAGTAAGTGGTTAAATAAAGTGATTGATGGAGAACAGCATGAGTGAGTTTTTTTATATGGGCGGTTATGCTTTTCATGTGTGGACCTCATATGCACTCGGCTTTGCAGTATTATTGATAAATATTATAGGACCAAGTATGAGGCATAAAAGAAACCTTCAAAGAGCCAGTGATATTCAGCAATTAAACGAGGTGAAGTCTGATGACGCCTAGACGTAAACAGAGACTCATTATGGTTGTGTTCATGTTGCTGGGGATCAGTATCGCAACAACACTGGCGTTGAAAGCATTTAATGAAAATATGATGTTTTTTTATTCTCCCACGGAGATAAAAGAGGGAAAAGCACCTGAAAATCATGATTTTCGATTAGGTGGTCTTGTGGTTGAGGGCAGTGTCAGAAGAGAAGTTGATAACTTAACTGTATTTTTTGATTTAACAGATCATAATGAAGTGATTACGGTGAGTTATGAAGGTATTCTTCCTGATTTGTTTAGAGAGGGACAGGGTATTATTGCTCGAGGTCAAATGAGTGATGAAGGTGTTGTGGTTGCCGTTGAAGTGCTAGCGAAGCATGATGAAAACTATATGCCAC
>ENA-ORXI01001542-ORXI01001542.1-sediment-metagenome-genome-assembly--contig:-NODE-1542-length-17673-cov-20.534667_pt1 | contig 17673 bp, 17 predicted proteins | sample MGYA00237861_ERZ511468 | MGnify/ENA primary metagenome ERZ511468 (study PRJEB26299, sample SAMN06266213) | sediment metagenome | isolation source: Hudson Canyon methane seep mesocosm | place...
GCAGTAAGCCCTAAATTCGCAGCCGTAACACAACTAGCACTAGTACCTGCATTATTTTGCAGGCAGTCAGTAACAGCAAGCTTTACTCCAGCTACACTTGATAACGAACTTGCCCATTTCGCTTTAGTTATATAATCCTGATAAGCAGGAATCGCAATACTTGCCAAAATACCAATAATCGCCACAACGATCATTAGCTCGATTAATGTAAAACCTTTTTGGACTTTTTGTTTCATAGTCATGTTTTTCATGATAATCACCTTAAAATAAAAAAATAAAAAATTTGTACTTCAATAATATTAAGGCAGACTCCGTGCCAATATTGAAAAACATGCTAATAAAAAATATAATAGATTGATTTTAAATGAATTTTTATTAACTATAAAATTAAAATTAAAATTACTGTTAATGAATATCGATATATGCCGGTGAAATAGGGTGGCATAACCAATATGCCGGTAAAATAGGTGTGACACATTCAATATGCCGGCGAAATAAACATGACACACTATATCAGTATCAAAACATATGCGAATTTAGCCGCATTAAGTGAGCGTACCATTAGGCGTTATATTGCCACCAAGGAAATTCACTTTTTAGTAGATACCGCTAAAAATAAAACCTTAATTGCCGCGAACGAGCTGATAAAAAATGCTCCTATCCCTATCTCTGCTGACGATATTATGGTGATTGTAGACGCTGATAATGGCGATGCTGAGGCACAGAATAATTTGGCTATCTTATTTTTAGAACAGGCTAAACCAAGTATTGCATTATATTGGCTACATCTCGCGGTAAAACAAGATAATCCTGATGCAATGCATCTTTTAGGGCAATGTTATCAGTCGGGGGAAGGTGTTATCAAAGATAAAAATCAAGCGATGACTTGGATTTCTAAAGCCGCGACCTTAGGACATAAAATTGCATTAAAACAAATGGATCATATTTATTTTAGGTGAATGCATCACGTTTAACACGCATAAAAAAGCCTCGCTTATTTTTACAATAAACGAGGCTTTTTTGAGGGCTAAACCGTAAACTTAGATATTAAACTTATTTACCAATTGTTCCATCTCTTCTGATAATTTAGCTAAATCACGACTTGATTTCAAGGTGTTTTCCGCTTTATCAAGGCTACTATCTGAAATATCACCAATAATTCTCACGCTATCATTAATTTCTTGAGTCACTGCATTTTGTTGCGAAGCTGACTTAACAATATCTGAATTTAACGCATTAATATTAACAATCGCTTCAGTAATTGCATCTAATGCATGACCTGAATCACTAGATTGCTCGACACTTTTAACCGCAATCTCTTGACTGGAACTCATTGCTTTAACCGCTTTAACCGCTCCTGCCTGTAATTTCTCAATCATCGCTTGAATTTCATCGGTCGATGATTGTGTGCGACTGGCTAAGGTTCTGACTTCATCAGCTACCACCGCAAAACCACGTCCATGCTCACCGGCTCGTGCTGCTTCAATCGCTGCGTTCAAGGCTAATAAATTAGTTTGCTCAGACACACTGCGAATCACATCTAAAATGCTACTAATATCGCCGACATCGGCTTCTAATTGTTGAATAACAGCCGTGGCATTATTAATTTCACTCGCTAATGAATTAATTGAATTAACCGCTGATGATACAACCTTATTACCTTCATTTGCCTGCTCATCTGCACCGGATGCTGCAACCGACGCGTTTTTCGCTGAACCCGATACCGCACTAACAGTATCAGACATTTTATTCATGCCTTCAGATACTTTAGTGGTGCTTTCTTTTTGCAAATTAACATCGGCTAAACTCGCTTCAACCGATGAAGAGAGTTCTTCTGCATGCGTTGCTAACTCACGAGCATGGTCAGTAATGCTACTCATAATCGTTTGTAAATTAGCCGCCGCACTATCAAATTCACCCGCCATCACCCCAATTTCATCGGTAGGTTGAAAATGTGACCGTGCCGTTAAATTTCCGCCCCCAAATGAGGTTGCAAATTGACTTAAAGCATTAATTGAACCCACAATTTGTCCTGAAATCGTAATCGCTAATCCGACCCCAATAATAAAGCCAACCACTAAGGTGACTAAAATAATAATTTTAGCTTGGCCAACCACCTTATTAGCTTGTTCACCAATCACATCGACATTCGCCCATGAATTGTTTTCTGCCGCTTCCGCTGAATTACGAGCATCTAAGGCAATTTGATCCATTTCTAAGATAATGGCATCTAAGCTATCATCGTTATCAATCCATTTTGCCGCAGCCCGTGCATAACTTTCGGTTGCAATACGCGCCCGTTTAATTTGTTTTAATTCAGATGCATCGCCTGTTTGCGATTTAAGGGTTTTATATAAGGTTAATAGCTCGGGCAATTCACGCTGCATCATGCGGTAATATTCACGCGTTTGATAAAGACGTTCTTGCTTTTCATGCTGAATAATCGTGTAAGCCAATGATTTAATCTGGTTTACAACAATATATTTTTGCACTTTAGTATTTAAGGCGTAATTTGAACCTTCATTCGCTCTTAATTCTGCATATTCTTTTTCTTGTTTTAAAGCAAAAGTATCCGCTTCATGTAATACCAAATTACCTGTTTTCACCATCACGTCAACAGCATCTTTATTGCTGACTAACGCCGCTACCCCACGATCATACAATACCCCAAAATCGCGTACATTTTTTTGTACTGCTGCGGATTGCTGTAATAAATCATCATCATTATATTGACGCGCTAAAATATCAACGTCCGCCAAATCCTGATTCATTTTGCTTAAAACGGCTTTCGCTTGCTGATAAATTTCAGGCGTTTCATAAAGCAAATAGCGTAATTCTTCAATGGTTGCATCATACGCACCCGCATGAACATCTACCGCCATACGTGCCGCTGGAACTTTCCATGTTGTAATTTCGGTGACTTTATCGCCTAAATCCGAAACGTACTTCCACGAAAGCCCTCCAAAAATAAGTAAGATAAGCACTAAACTTAAAAAACTTACGATTAACTTATTACGAATGGTCATTAAAAATCCTTAGGTCGTATTGAGTTTGATATCAAAAATGTTCACAATAATGCCGAATATTTTAATCTATATTCAACTGATTAGGTAGCATTGTTAATGTTTAACGCTCACATTATTATGTGCTAATGTTTACACCAGCCTAAGCACGTTGCGTAGGAATAGAATGACTGGTTTTAACCATTTCATTTTGCTCATTAAAATAAACTAAAGTCGGTTGATAGCTTTTTAAATCATTATCATCGTACTGCGCATACGCACAGACAATAATTAAATCACCCGCACAAGCAAGTCTTGCCGCAGCCCCGTTGACTGAAAAAATACCACTGCCCTCTTCTGCTCGAATGGCATAAGTTGTAAAGCGTTGACCATTATTCACATTATAAATCTGAATTTGCTCGTATTCACGAATCCCTGAATAGTCTAGTATATTGCCGTCAATTGCACACGAGCCTTCATAGCCTAATTCCGCATGAGTCACTGTTGCTCGGTGTAATTTTGCTTTAAGCATTGTAATGTTCATAGTCGGTTTATTATCACATTGTTATCATAAAAATTTTGTAACCCGCTATTATCGCTTAATATTATGAATATTCAAAATATATTATTTAATTCAGCGTTACTTGGATATTATCCAGCAATCGCGTTGAGCCTAAGACAATCGCCGCAAGAATAATTAAATTTGTATCGTTTTCTTCAGCTGCCTGCAAATCTGCCTGCCGACAAATTGAAAAATACTCTACCTCTAAATGATGTAAGGCCAATAATGTACAAGCCTGAGCTTCTATTTCTTTAAAACTTAAGGCCCTTAATAAAAGCTCATCCTTTGCCCAGTGTAATATTTTATATAAAAAAGGCGCTTGCAAACGCTGTTCATCATTTAAATAACCGTTACGTGAACTCATCGCTAAACCATCAGCTTCACGCACAATATTCACTGCGATGATATCAGTCGCAATACTTAAATCTGCCACCATAGTACGAATAATCGCTAATTGCTGAAAATCCTTTTCACCAAAAAACGCTTTATCGGCTTGTACAATATTAAACAGCTTACACACCACATTTGCGACACCATCAAAATGCCCTAGCCGCGATGCCCCGCAATAGTCTTCTGAAATTTCAGCCACCGTCACCGTAGTCAATGGCTTCTGCGGATATATTTCTTTCGTACTCGGCTTAAACATAATATCGACATTTGCCGTCTGTAATTTAGCCGCATCCTCATGCCCAGTCCGAGGATAGCAATCAAAATCTTCGCCTTCACAAAATTGCATCGGATTAACAAACACACTCACCACTACGCGTTTAACCTGTTCCTGTGCTGTGGTGACTAATTGCAAATGACCTGCATGTAAATTACCCATAGTTGGCACTAAGCCTATGGTATCACCTGCTTGCCGCCATTGCTTAAGCTGTTCGCGTAATTCTGCAATCGTTGTTATTATTTGCATAAACTTAAAAACTCTCTGCTAAGGTTGGAAAGCGTCCATTTTTCACGTCATCATGATAGGCAAGCAACGCATCAAAAATAGACGCGGATTGCTGCATATAATTTTTAGTAAAACGCGGGGGCGGGGTCAAACTTAAACCTAACATATCGTAACTCACTAACACTTGACCATCACATTCACTGCCCGCTCCAATACCAATCACCGGAATAGTTAATTGCTGGCTGATGTTTGCCGCTAATTGAGCAGGTACACATTCGAGTATTAATAACTGAATCCCTGCCTTTTCTAAAGCCAGTGCATCACTGATAATTTGTTCCGCCGCCTGTTCTGATTTGCCTTGTACGCGATATTCGCCTTGCTGGTAGATTCTTTGCGGCAATAAGCCTAAATGCCCACACACTGGAATACCTTGATCGACCATATAAGCAATCGTCTCAGTTTTAGCCCCTTCGAGCTTTACCATCCTTGCCCCGCCTTGCTGAATAAGACGAGCTGCATTTTCAGCCGCCAATAAAGGCGTTGCATCACTCATAAAGGTTAAATCGGCAATAATAAAACTTTCTGCCGCTCCGCGCCGCACCAATTCAGTATGATAAAGCATCTCATCTAACGTGACCCGCAAGGTACTATCATGCCCTTGCACCACCATACCCAACGAATCACCGACTAAAATAACGTCAATGCCTGCGCGTTGAATTAATCCCGCAAAGGTTGCATCATAAGCCGTCAAACAGCTAATTTTTTCACCGGCTTGCTTTAAAGCCTGCAAAGACATAATAGTCTGTTTTTGCGGTGTTATAGTATTACTCGCATATTGAGCACTCACTTTAACTTAACCAAACCATCAAGTGGACACGCGGCTAACAAATCATCTAAGCGTCCTTTTTCGGGAATCATTAAATCAAAGGGGGCTATTTCAGCTAATGGATACAATACAAATGCCCGTGTCGCCATGCCATAATGCGGCACGATTAAATCTGTTTCGTTAATAAGCTGTTCGCCATACAAAATAATATCTAAATCTAAGGTTCTCGCTCCCCAACGCTCATCTTTACGTTCCCGCCCTTGAGCGAGTTCAATTTGCTGTAAATTACGCAACAATGTTATCGCCGGCAACGTAGTTTCAATTGCCATCACCGCATTCACATAATCAGGCTGGTCTTGAGGCCCCATCGGTGGACTGCTGTATAAACTTGAAAAAGCCTGTTCTGATACACCCTCTAACGCATTAATCGCTTCACGAGCAGCCGACAACTGTGTTTTAGGCGTGGCTAAATTACTGCCTAAACCAATATAAACGGTTATTTTATTCATCATTACTCACGACTGCCTTGGATTTAGGTTTACGCCGTCTGCGTTTTTTAGCTTTTTTCCCGGCAGGTTTCTGTAATGCTTTAACCATTTCCTGTTGCTCTGGCTCAGCTAAAGTTTGAAATGTCGTCCACCATGTCGCTATTTCTAAATCTGCATCACCGGTTTCAGCACGCAAACAAAAAAAATCATAGCCTGCTCTAAAACGAGGATGAGCCAATAAACGAAACGCTTTATTGCCATTACGCTGCGAAAATCGAGATTGCAGCATCCAAACATCACGCATCGCAAAACTAATCATCTTGGTACACGCCGTACTTTGTTGTTGCTCAGAAATCGCTGCAGTCGCCGCTTTTTGATATGCAATACTGACGGGTACGCCGTGACCTATTTTATCTTTGGCAAACTTATCAACCGCATCCCATAAAAACACTGAAATTAAGAAATAAGGCGACACCGTTTGATTTGAATTTAAGCGCTTATCGGTATTTTCTAAGGCTTTCGCAATAAACAAATGTGGAAAATTATTTTCTTCGTAATTTAACGCACTTTCTGCTGAAGGGTATAAATATTGAAATAAACCATAATGCCGTAAACTTTCAAAGGTCTGCACTGCATAGCCCGATAAAAATAATTTAAGCGTCTCATCGTGCAAACGCGCAGGCGGAATATTTGCCAATAAATTCGCTAATTCAAACACCGGTTTTTCACAAGATTCTTCAATCTTAAAACCCAATTTAACCGCAAAGCGAATTAAGCGAATCATACGCACAGGGTCTTCCCGATAACGTGTTTCAGGATCACCAATTAAACGCAATAAACCCGCTTTATGGTCATCCATGCCACCAACGAAATCAACAATCGAAAAATCCTTAATATTGTAATATAAAGCATTAACCGTGAAATCACGTCTAATCACATCTTCAGAAATCGTCCCATAATGATTATCACGCAATAACCGCCCTTCTTTATCGGTTTTTTGCTTGCCTGAGTCTGCATTATCACTCGCCCCTCGAAAGGTCGCAACTTCAATAATCTCACGCCCAAAAATAATATGTGCCAACCGAAAACGTCGTCCAATTAAACGACAATTACGAAAGATAGCCCGTATCTGTTCAGGACTCGCATCAGTTGCAACATCAAAATCTTTTGGCTCTCGACCAAGTAATAAATCACGCACACAGCCACCGACCAAATAAGCCTCATAGCCTTCATTGCTCAACGTATATAAAACCTTTAACGCTTGTGAGCTAATTTGCTTACGCGAAATATTATGTTCTGAACGCGTATAAACACGAGGAATTAAACCCGATTCATTACCTGAACCTTGTTCGCTATCCGTATCAACCGCTTGACTATCAAAACGCTTAGTTCTCGTTGCTCTTTTTCTAAACAAATTTAAAATATCACTCTTCCTATCTATCTAAAATTAATCATCACTTTTTATCCCAATATTGTACCAATGTTTAAACACCTAGCACGATAACTTTAAACCACGTCCGTTTAATTCTAGTTTACTCAAAATTCTTAGCATTATATAATCGCATACATATCATTGGGCAAATAAATTATGTTGAGCCTATCACTTATTAAAACCAGAGGTTGCTATGTTTAAAAAAATTGCCAATTCCCTTATTGATCACCCTTTTCTAAGTAGTATTGTCTTATCTGATCTATTTATTTTACTCGTACACAAACCTCCTATCATTTTTTCAGTGGCCATGTTCGGTGTTTTAATTGCTTATTCAATGTTTTTAGGTCAAAAATTATCGTTGTTTAAAGATTAATTTTCACCTTGACACATCCCAACACTGAAAAACCTAACCCACCTAAAGCGTTAGGTTTTTTACGTTATAGTGCGGCTATTTTTTATGATGCCATGCTCGTCATTGCCTTATTATTTGTGGCAACCGCTGCATTATTACCTTTCACAAAAGGCGAGGCAATAGACGCACCGCTGTTATATCCGCTGTATTTATTTACGGTTAGTTTTATTTTTTATGGCTGGTTTTGGACGCATGGCGGACAAACTCTAGGTTTACGTGCTTGGAAACTTAAAATAACCTCGACGTATTATGCGGGCGATATTACATGGAAACAGGCGTTCGTGCGTTTTATAACTGCGTGTATTTCTTGGCTGTGCTTAGGGCTTGGACTTTTTTGGCTTATTTGGCAAAAAGACCATAAAACATGGCATGATATTAGTTCACATTCACAAATTATTCGCTTACCTGATACGCCTAAAACTAAAACCTAAGCTTAGCGTAAACGACTAATCGCATATAAAGCCCCCATCAACACCAAACTACTCGGTAACAAGGCAACAAATAAGGGATTTAAACCATACACCACGCCCATTTGTCCTACCGCATTATCGATAATATTAAAGCTCATCCCAATTAATATCCCCATTATCATCCGTGGTCCCAAGGCAATTCCGCGCCCCACACCCACCACAAACGGTGCAGCCACCAGTAACATCACCAAGGTAATTAACGGATTAATGAGTCTCGCCCAAAATGCTAATTCATATTTAGCCGCATCCTGCTTATTATTTTGTAAAAAATCAATATACTTAGATAAATCCATTAAGGATAAGTTTTCAGGATCCATCACCACCACATCCACCACATCAGGATCTATCACTGACTGCCAACGCTGCTGATTAACCGCTCTTGCAGTGACGCGTTGCGGCGATAATTTAGAACTTTTAACCCCCGTCAACTGCCATTCCCCTTTATGCAAAAATTGCCCTTTTTGTGCAAAACTGACCTTATGCATACGCTGCTGACTATCCAATTCATAAATCGATATATTTTCAATATGCCCTTTGGTATACACATTTTTAATATTAATAAATTGATTACCATCACGCAACCATAGCCCTTGTTGCGTCATCGCCACCGGCTGACGTAATTTAGCCACACTCTTTAAAATTTTCGCCTTCTTTTCCGCTTCTGGACCGATAAATTCGCCCATGATAAACGAAAAACTAGTCAACACCACGCCCGCCATCATCACTGCCCGAATCAAGCCCAACACTGACACACCCGATACCCGCATCGCCATTAATTCACGATGATTCGCCATATTACCTAAAACAAATAAACTCCCCAACAAGGCAGCCGATGGCATCAGCTCATATAAATAATGCGGTATCATCAAACCTAAATACATAAAAATATGCGCTAAGTCATAATCCCCCCTGCCCAGTGAACGCAACTCATCTTTCAAGGTAAACACATTAAAAATGGTATACAACATCAACAAAGCAACCAAGGTACCCTTTAGCACTTCTTTCATAATATAACGATCTAAACGGTTCATGACGCTCTGCCTGTTAATGTTAATAACACCCATTTTAAGCCGTATAATTTAAGCAATAACACGCCAATTAGCATTAAACTTAATATATACACCCCACTAAACCCTTGCCATATCGAAACCTCACCTCGCAACATCCAACTGCCACTGACACTTTCAAAATTTGAAAAACTAAAATACACCAAAAAAGCCATTAACATATTACCGTATGCACCACCGCGTGGCTGTGTTTGTGCTAAAGGCACTGCCATAATCACCAACACTAAAATACCTAACGGAATCGATAAACGACGGTGTATTTCACGCAAATTGTGTAAATTAAGCTCTGCCATTAAATCCTGACTTAAACGACTACGTATGCCATGCGAACGTTCACCGGTAGCATCTTCAATACGCAAAGCATATTCATCAAAGTATTCAAAAATAAAATCCATCTGCCCTGCTTTACCTTGTACCCGCTCGCCCTCAAAAAAGACAATATATAAGCCGCCCTTTATGTCGCGTAATTCTGCGGTTTTCGAAGTCACCACACTTAATTTTTCATGCTGTTTATTTTGCACAAAAACCTTTTTCATCACCCCTTGTTGATTGATTTCTTCCGCATAAAAAATAAAATTTCCCTGAGCATATTCACTAAAATTACCCGCTGAAATCGCTCTAACACCCGCATTCTGCTTTTGCTCATACAGTAAATTATCGATTCTAAAACTTGTCCAAGGGGCAACATAAAAAGCCATCCAACTCGCCACTAATATCACCGGCATAATGGTTTTAAAAACCGAAATATAAAGTCGTCCCACCCCCACTCCTGCGGAAGATAAACCCGCCATTTCTTGGTCACGGTGCATACGCCCCAACACCATCAACACCGAGACAAAAACTGCAGGCAGCATAAAATCAACACTCGCCAAAATAATTTTAAACCCCAGTAAACTTAAAATAGCCCCATTAGAAATACTGCCTTCCACTGCCATTTTTAAAATACCAATAAAATTTCGACTGACAATAATAACCACTAATACCATCAACACTGAGATAATAGTTTTTAATAAGTCTTTCATTATCATACGATCCATAACAGGAAACCAATGGATAGACGGCATTAACACACTCTTATAATTAATCATTGAAAGGCTTAATTTTAACATTGACCCCATAAAGCACTTCAACTAATTATCATTTCCACAACTTGAAAAGTTAATCACCACCCCCACCTTAAAGCTAATCTCATTATTTAATGGAACCGTATCTGATGAATCCAGAAAAATTAACTAGCAAATTTAAAGAAGCATTAAATAATGCACAAAGTCTCGCGCTTGCGAAAGACCATCAATTTATTGAAGGCACGCATTTATTACTCGCCATGCTGCAACAACAAGACAGTAATACTAAATCGCTACTGCAACACGCCGGCGGCGATATTTACAGCCTATCAAATAGCCTCAATGATACCCTCAATGCCATTCCGTCTGTTTCAGGCACCGGCGGTGACGTTCAGCTTTCTCATGACATTTCAAAGTTACTAAATCTCACTGAAAAAATAGCTCAAAAACGCCAAGATAGTTTTATTGCCAGTGAAATTTTTCTGCTTGCCGCCTGTGAAAGCAAAGGGCAACTCGCCAGTATTTTACAAAAATCAGGCTTTACTCAACATGCTATTGATAACGCGATTACCCATACTCGCAATGGACAAAATGTCCATGATGAACATGCGGAAGACCATCGTGATTCGTTGAAAAAATACACCGTCGATTTAACCGAACGAGCCGAGCAAGGTAAATTAGACCCTGTGATTGGTCGTGATGATGAAATTCGCCGCACCATTCAAGTATTACAACGCCGCACCAAAAATAATCCAGTGCTTATCGGTGAACCTGGCGTGGGAAAAACCGCGATTGCTGAAGGTTTAGCTCAACGTATTGTCAACGGCGAAGTCCCTGATGGTATCAAAGGTAAACGCTTACTTTCTTTGGATATGGCATCGTTGATTGCAGGGGCAAAATTTCGCGGTGAATTTGAAGAACGCCTTAAATCCGTACTCAATGATTTAAGTAAACAAGAAGGTCAAGTTATCTTATTTATTGACGAACTCCACACTATGGTCGGTGCCGGTAAAGCAGAAGGAGCAATGGATGCTGGTAATATGCTTAAACCCGCTCTTGCCCGTGGTGAATTACATTGTATTGGCGCGACAACGCTTAACGAATACCGCCAATATATTGAAAAAGATGCCGCCTTAGAACGCCGCTTTCAAAAAGTACTGATTGAAGAACCCAGCGTTGAAGATACCATTGCGATTCTACGCGGTTTAAAAGGGAAATATGAAGTGCATCACCGCGTTGATATTACCGACCCTGCGATTATTGCAGCCGCTAAACTCTCTTATCGCTATATCGCCGACCGCCAGCTCCCTGATAAAGCCATTGATTTAATCGATGAAGCCGCGAGTCGTATTCGTATGGAACACGATTCCAAGCCCGAAGTCATGGATAAATTAAGTCGCCGCTTAATTCAATTAAAAATTGAACAGCAAGCCATGCAAAAAGATACCGATATGGCATCAAAAAAACGCCTGATTGCCTTAGAAACTGAAATTAAGGAACTTGATGATAAATATAATCATTTAAATGAAGTATGGAAATCAGAAAAAGCCGCCTTACAAGGCTCTGCAAAAATAAAAGAACAGCTAGAAAAAACCCGCTTTGAACTCGATGCGGCACGCCGTAGCGGTGATTTAACACGCATGTCTGAATTGCAATATGGCGTATTACCTGATTTACAACATCAATTAGATTTAGCCTCGCAAGCAGAAATGCAAGAAACCACCTTATTGCGTAAAAATGTCACCGAAGAAGAAATTGCCGAAATTGTCTCCAAATGGACCGGCATTCCCGTGGCTAAAATGCTCGATGGCGAACGCGATAAACTACTCAAAATGGAACAGCATTTAGCAGAACGGGTTATCGGACAACCTGAAGCCTTAGCTGCTATCAGTCATGCGGTACGACGTTCACGAGCCGGATTATCCGACCCTAGTCGCCCTAATGGCTCTTTTTTATTTTTAGGGCCTACAGGCGTAGGAAAAACCGAACTCTGCAAAGCCTTAGCAGATTTTCTGTTTGATACCGAAGAGGCGATGATTCGTCTTGATATGTCTGAATTTATGGAGCCGCATTCCGTTGCTCGTTTAATCGGTTCTCCCCCGGGCTATGTGGGCTACGATGAAGGCGGCTATTTAACCGAAGCGGTACGACGACACCCTTATTCGGTTATTTTATTAGATGAGGTGGAAAAAGCTCACGCTGATATATTCAATATTTTATTGCAAGTCCTCGATGATGGTCGCTTAACTGATGGTCAGGGTCGCACTGTTGATTTTCGTAATACCGTCATTATTATGACCTCTAATTTAGGCTCTGAACTCATTCAAGATACTACTGAAACCAATGATTATGAACAAATAAAAACGGCTATTATGGCTGTTTTAGGGAATTTTTTCCGCCCTGAATTTCTGAATCGTATTGATGAATCCGTGGTATTCCAACCGCTGCAACAAACTGATATTAATATCATTGCTAATTTGCAAATTAACGAATTACGCCAGCGTTTAAAAGAACGTGACATTCAACTTAATGTCGGTGATAAAGCCCTTAGCCATATTGCAGCATTAGGCTTTGACCCTAATTTTGGTGCAAGACCACTCAAACGTACTATTCAAAGAGAGCTTGAAAACCCACTTGCACAGGCTATTTTGTCAGAGAAATTTTTGTCAGGTGACACTGTTCAAGTCGGTATCAGCAAAGATAAACTGGTTTTTAGACGCAAATAAGCCCTCACTGTCATTAACATGTCATATAAAAACGGCATACTCTTTCCCTTTAAATACCGCTTAACATTATGAGTCCCTTTACTATTTTAATTGTTGAAGATGAAGATGCTATTCGAGATATGCTGGTGATGGTATTACAACAATATGATTTTAACGTTCTCGATGCGATTGATGTTGCTCAAGCTCAAACGATTTTACACGAGACCATTCCTGATTTAATTTTATTAGATTGGATGCTACCGCTGATTACCGGTGACGAATGGACGCGTCGCCTTAAAGCATCGGAACAATATCGTGATATTCCGATTATTTTACTCACCGCCAAAAGTGAAGAAAATGACAAAATTAAAGGCTTAGATTTAGGGGCTGATGATTACATCACTAAACCTTTTTCACCCAAAGAACTGATTGCACGCATCAAAGCGGTTTTAAGACGCAGTGGTAAAATCCATGATTTAGCCCAGATACAATTTCAAGATATTATTCTCAATACTGAACAACACACTGCGAGTATTGCTAATAATACCGTGGATTTAAGCCCCACTGAATTTCGTTTATTACGCTTTTTCCTCAGCCATCCTGATAAAGTTTATAACCGCACTCAATTATTAGATCAAGTATGGGGGCGTGATGTGTATATTGAAGAACGCACCGTTGATGTGCATATTCGCCGCTTGCGTAAAATTTTAGCACGCCATCAACGCGAAGATTGGTTACAAACCGTACGCGGGTTTGGCTATCGATTTTCTGAGCACAATCCTAAATGAAAATTTGGGCAACGCAACTCTTACAACTTGCATTACTGATTTTTCTGACTGCAACGGTCAATCGTACCACCGGTTATTTTCTATATTCGCTACTCTTTATTTGTCTTGTTTTTATTATTCACCAAAGCATTTTATTAGCTCAATTAGAAAACTGGCTAAAACAAGGGGCTAAAGCCAATCAAAAACCACAAAAAAATGCTTGGAAAATACTTTACAGTCGTATTTTAAATTTAACGAAAACCGATAAAAAGCGTAAAAAAAGACTCAATAATATTATTAGTAAATACAGCAAAGCAACCGCAACATTACCCGATGCTATTGTTATTCTCGGTCAACAACAAACTATTCAATGGTTTAATAACAGTGCCAAACTAACCTTAGGTTTAAAAAAAGAACATAAAGGTCATTCTATTATCAGTTTTTTAAATCACCCTGATGCCACAACATTTTTCCAAGACCCTAACGCTAAAAATAGCCTGCTAACCTTAGCCTCTCCCTCTAATAAAGACCTTATCCTAGAAATCAAAGTGCTAAATTACGAAATAGATAGTCAACTCTTAGTCGCACATGATGTCACTTATTTAAAAAATATTGAACGTATGCGGACTGATTTTGTGGATAATATTTCCCATGAATTACGCACCCCACTCACGGTTCTCAAAGGCTATATTGAGACTTTAGAAGATATGGAAGTTGAACAGTCACCCTTATTAAGTCATTCATTACAACAAATGAATGCCCAAACACAACGCATGCAATATTTAGTCGATGATTTATTATTACTGGCTAATTTAGAAACGCAAAAAATTGACAGCGATTGTGTCGATATCGCGGCTTTATTAGCCCAAATTTATCAAGAAACCCAAGCCGTTGAATCTACACATAATCGTGTCGAACTCATCATGAATTCCGACATCAATATTTTAGGTAATGAGCAAGAATTACGCAGTGCATTTACTAATCTTATTAATAATGCCCTGAAATACTCACCTGCCGATTCAATGGTTAAAGTGAAATGGATTCAAGTAAAAGAGGCTGTTATTTTAGAGGTGATTGACCACGGCGAAGGTATTCCCAAAGATGATATTCCGAAAATAACAGAACGTTTTTACCGTGTCGATGTTAAACGCCAACAAGAAACCCGAGGCACAGGGCTAGGATTGGCGATTGTTAAACATGTATTAAATCGCCATGATGCAAAATTGATTATTCACAGTGAGCTTAACAAAGGCAGCCGTTTTCGTTGTCTGTTTCCTAAACAACGATGTTGTTAGTCTATTAAAACCAGTCGAACATCCCGCCATCTTCCTTTGCTTCTTCGCGTATATCTTCTTTTTTAGTTTCCATTCCTTCGCTCATTTTATCTTTCATAGCGTTTGCTTTATTGGCACCACATTTTGCTTCACCGCACTTACCTTCAGTCATTTTATCTTTCATGTCTTTAGCTTTATTGGCACCACACTTTGCTTCGCCGCACTTAGCTTCGCTCATTTTATCTTTCATGTCTTTAGCTTTATTGGCACCGCATTTTGCTTCACCACACTTAGCTTCGCTCATTTTATCTTTCATGGCATTTGCTTTATTGGCACCGCATTTTGCTTCACCACACTTAGCTTCGCTCATTTTATCTTTCATGGCATTTGCTTTATTAGCACCGCATTTTGCTTCACCACACTTGCCTTCACCCATTTTATCAGCTGCCGCTACATTCATATAACCAGTAGATAATTGGCTCATGCCAAAAGGATTACTTTCTGCACTCGCAGCATTAATACCTGCCATAGTAATAATTGATGAACTCAATACAAATGCTGTTTTCTTTAAACGACTCATAATTAAAATCTCTCTGTAATATTTGTTAAATTTGTTAAATCTATACTGTAGTCTAGCCTACGATAAACCCTGATAATTTTTTTTAATATAATAATCTATACTAAGATAATTTCCCGCTCCCATAAAAATTAAGACCAGCAACATAATGCTATATGTCATCGCAAACTCAATACCATTATTTAAAATAACAAAACTGCCTTGTTCTGTTAACCATTCATAATTTCCATATTCTTGTAAAATAGCTTTTGCCGCACTTAATCTATCCACCGCTGCTATCGTCCTATCATTAGCAAAAAATCCCGTTCCTTCAGAAATTGCCAACCAACCATTTTGACTATGTACCGTCACTGCCGCAACTAGCATCGTGATTAACATTGGAATAGAAATCCAACGCACAGCAAAACCAAAGACTAAAAAGATAGCCCCTAAAATTTCTGTCCCCGTTACCAGTCCCGCTAATAACGTAGGAAAAGGCAAACCCAAACCCCAATCTGCATTACCAAACCATGCAACCGTATTTTCAAACCCCGCCCATTTATTAGTGCCTGCCATCCAAAAAGGAACAAACAAATACAGCCTTAATGCTAACGGAGCTATCCCATCTATTTTTCGCGTAATATTGAACTGATCATGCGCCCAGTTCGCTAATGTTGTTACTGACATAATTCAACCTCATTTATTATTTCGTAATAATTCAGAATGTTTTAACTAGGCTCTACCGCCAATAATTATTCCTAATTCCTGCCAATACTTAAGTATTTCAATACCACCTTGATAAGCGGCGTCATTACCTTCTAGCCCTGCTTGTTGCAATAAACTAAGCAATAACTGCTCACCGGTTATTTCTCCTTGCTTAAGCTCTTGCTGTTTAAGAAGCGCTAGCAACTGCAGAGTAAAAGGATTAGATTCGACAAAACCGACACTATCATCACGCTTTCTATAAACGATCAAAGCACTTTGCTTAGGGTCTGGAGTCGAGTTTTCTAGTGAAATCTGATGCACTGGGTATTGATATAAGAAACCTTCAACCACAGGTGATAACACAGCAATAGAAGCTAAAATGTCAGCCTTGCTATCGACTTCAATACTTGGGGCCTCCGGCTCCACATCAACATATAATTCTAACCACTCATAATGCGCAAGTTCATATAAATACGCGGGGTCGCTTTTTTTTGCAGTAAACTCATGCTCTAAATAAGCAAGAAACTCTCGGGATATTTCCAAGAAATAAGGGGTTTTACTATTATGCCGTGAAAAGAAATCTCGCCCTATTTCAGTCCAACGTTGCTCACCGATTATTTCAGCTAATACTGGAAAAGCACCACCAAGAAAGCCCATCACATTATTAAAAAACAAATCCCGATAGATCTTCATATGTCGATCATCGACATCTTTAGGCCGCGCTGTTTTAACAGGATTTTTAATATGCCCAGCGAATTCCTGCTGAATTTTTATAAAATCAGGCTGTTGTGACATGATCTGCTCCAAAGGGCTTACTCTGCTGAACTTGAATAGCCTTAATCAGATCAACTTCTGCTAACAATCCAGCGACGCTTGGAATATTAAAATCCCTTTCAAGTAATGTTGGAAAGATATCAAAATATTCATAAGTTTTTTCTAATAAAGTATAATTTGTTACATTTCAAAATGAATCAACATCTATTACATCATATTCTAATGCTTTTCTTAAATCTGGATAAAAACTATAAACACTTCCATCTAAATTTTTTGGACTAACATCATCTGCAATGCTTTCTATAATTTTTCAATCATAAATATCTTTTCTTATACTTTCTGCTTCTTCATTAGTTAGAATTCAAGATGCTCTTAATATAATTGATATTGCTTCTTCTAAAATAATAGTATTGTTAGGACAAAAAGGTTTTTCTAAATCTTTACTAGTTCAATCTTCACAACTAGTTCACTCATGATATCAGCTAATAAATCATTCGTTATTAGCATCTGCTATACAATAAAAATATTTATTTTGTTTATTTATATCATAAAATATTTGTTCATTCTCATATTTAGTGATCAAATCTAGTATAGTATTTGGCTGTATACATTTTTTACATGTAACTTCTGTTAAAATTCACACAAATTCATCACGATTTAATAATTCTCTAGGATTA
>ENA-ORXI01001543-ORXI01001543.1-sediment-metagenome-genome-assembly--contig:-NODE-1543-length-17669-cov-11.692929_pt1 | contig 17669 bp, 15 predicted proteins | sample MGYA00237861_ERZ511468 | MGnify/ENA primary metagenome ERZ511468 (study PRJEB26299, sample SAMN06266213) | sediment metagenome | isolation source: Hudson Canyon methane seep mesocosm | place...
TGCTCTAAAGAAGTACAGCGTTTATTCTCATAAATGAAGCGATGAGATAACGCCAGCATAACCCGTCTCTATCGGGTTGATGCGTTGGTTGTAAAAACTGCGGCAAGCATCGAGTTTGCTTTCCGCGTCAATTTTAATTTACATCGCCTGGCAGTTGTCAGGCTTAACTTTTCGGAGCCAATGTTATGGGTGTTTTTGATGTGTTCCTTTGCTCATTATTTTTTGTTTTTTTTGTGGCTTTATTGTCTTTAGCAATTTCTATGTCAGTAAGAGATTTGTATAAAGCTGTATTAGCAAAGGTAACACCTAAAGAAAAAACAAAGAATAACAACAAAACTAAACTCCATATATAGGGTAGCGGTACATGCTCCTTTATCCAATTGACAGTCATCTTTTCTGGATAAACAAGAGGTGTTATTTCTTTTTTTGTAGTTGCTTTAATTTCTTTTTTATTAAGAAATTCTGGATTTCTTTCTATTCTGGTAATCGCAGGAGAAAGGCTAGAAATAATATCACTCACGCAATTGTACGAAGGGGTATTGTAATAGTTGTTTATACCAACATTAAAAGAGTTCCGAATTGAGTCGGAGTATTTATTTCTCCCAAGGTGGTCAACAAACAAGTCGTCTAATTCAGATACTATTGTGCGCAATTTTGACTCATCACCACTTGCGATATGTTTACCTTTAAAACTGAATCTAGACAATATACCTTCAAGCTCAGATTTGTATTTTTTCAACAGTAATATAAGTTTTTCTGATTCCATTTTTTTAGAAGTAGTCAGGTTATGTTATCCGCAGTCAACTTAGCATAAGTCAGAACTCCTCCTGTTCTTTCTGCTCTAAAGAAGTACAGAAGCTTTTAACTAAGAAAGCGAGGGTATAACCATAAAATAACTTGCTGTGTTCAGCGTCAGGATTATGCAGGGTGATGTACTTTTTTCAGCAAGATGAACTACGCATTAGAAGAATAGAGGCAAGTTGATTGCCAAGTTATAAAAACTTGTCAATTATCAAGTTTCACTCTCTGCTTGTTACGTGCAAAACGCAAGGCCCTTTGCTTACATAACACCTTTACTGCTTATATGTAAGGCTATTAAAGCCTTTAGCTATTTTAATAATAGTTTTTTTATCATCTACGTTCAGAGTACGGAGTTCTGAAATTAGTTCTATTTCCAAGTCAGTGAGATCTATGTTATTTCCGCTAATATTGCCTTCACCAGTTTCGAGCCATGTAGGGCTTACAAATAGAATTTCTGAAAACTTAACCACGTGAGACGTTTTTTTTGTAGACCCATCTTCGATTTGAGAAATCGATGATTTTGTCACGCCAGCTGCATGACCAAGCTTTTCTTGGCTCAGCCCTTTTAATTTTCTTGCGTATTTAAGTCTTTCTCCAAAATTCATACTTCCTCAATTTTCATATAACTATCAATCAACATGCTACATTCAGCATCAGCTCTTTCGGTTTTTCCATTTTTACGGTGGACTTTGAAAAAGCGACATCCTACTTTTCCACGTCGAATCCTGCTTTTTCACAGGATTATATTCACCGTATCGAGCTTACTTTTATCAAATTAAACTGGCTTCACAGCACTCAGCTTTAGCTCTTTCAACCAATGAGTTTCTTTTCTGCTACTGGCTCTCGCACTAAACAAATAACAAGTTATTATCTAGGGGCTAGACATCATGCACTCTACCACGAGTCATCTGTCAACAAAAGGCTTTAAACCCAGTAACTCTAAACTAGATAACATGTATTTATTACAAGATTATCGGGTCTTAATAATAGTCAACACCCAGATTTTTACCGAATCTCAAAGCCACTAAATGCCTCAGTTATTAATGCTTCAGTCATATCAACCTTAGTAACCTTTGCCATTATAGGGCCCTTATGACACCAGTTAATAAAAGGTTGTAATTTTTCAGCTTTAGCACAGGCAACCACTTCTACCGAGCCATCATCTTTATTACATACAAAACCAGTAACACCGTGTTTAACCGCTTGCTTTTGGGTAAAAGCCCTGAAGTAGACGCCTTGCACGCGTCCACTTATCGTCAGTTGAACTGATTTCATTTGTGGGTGATTTTCCAGCAATAATGGATTTTTGGGCTACGGGAAAAATCGTCTGGGATTGTAGATGCCGAGATGTTTTCGATGTTTGCGTTTATAACAGCCAATTCATCAAGCTTAAAACGTTTGAAATTAGTGGAGAAGTACAATACTCCTTCACCCGTTAATAAAGCCAAGGCATCATTAATTAATCCAACATGGTCTCGTTGAATATCAAATACATCGTCCATACGCTTTGAGTTTGAAAAAGTCGGTGGATCTAAGAAAATCAAATCATATTGTAATGGCGTATCTTTTTTACGTTCTTCTTCAAGCCAGGCCGAAGAGTCTGCTCGAATATGTTTGTGATTGCCTGTCAGATTGTTTAAATCAAAGTTTTTTTGCGCCCAGTCCAAATAAGTATTAGAGCTATTAATGCTGGTCGTGGATAAAGCACCACCTATGGCCGCATGTACTGAGGCAGTTGCTGTATAAGCAAATAGATTTAAAACGTTTTTATCTTTCGCTTGTTGTTGAATTGTCAGGCGAATAGGGCGGTGGTCAAGGAAAATGCCAGTATCTAAATAATCTTCAAAATTGATTAAAAATTTACAATTATTTTCTTCAATGATATGAAAGTTAGCTTTGTTATCCTGCTTTTCATATTGATCAGTATTTTTTTGTTTACGACGGATTTTTAAAAAAACCTGTGATTTATCAATATTAAGCACGCGAGGTATTTCAGCCAGGATACCAGCAAGACGTTCATTGGCTTTATGAGCTGAGATGCTTTTAGGTGCTTCATATTCTTGTACATTAACCCAAAGCTTTTCTGTCTGATAAAGATCAATAGCAACTGAATACTCGGGTAAATCTGCGTCGTATAGACGATAGCAGCTGATGTTTTTTTGTTTTGCCCATTTAGACATTTTCTTAAGATTCTTTTTAAGACGGTTGGCAAACATTTCTGCTGTTTGTCCACCATTTTCTTCAGAGTCTGAATCTTTAGTCACGCGCTCTATGCGTTCTTGTTGCGATTTAGCTTTAGGCACAAAGAAAGATTTTTCTTCGATATTTAAACGCAATAATTTACATTCTAGTGGTCCGTTAAACAGGGTGATGGGTTTTTGCGAACGAATGCCTAAACGAAAGCCCATTTCCGGGTTGCTGATGATCATGGCTGCTTTCCAGCCAATGAAGCGGGATTTTAGGACTTCACCAAATTGCAGATAAAGTTGCGATATTTCTTCGTCATCACCAAGGCGTTCACCATAAGGCGGGTTACAGATCATCAGGCCTGGTTTCCAGCTGGTGGCTGGTTTCGCATCACTAATATCACGTTTTTCAACATGAATTTTATGTTCAAAACCTGCATTTTCAACATGTTGAATCGCGGTGGCAGCAGTGCGTCGACTTTGATCAAAACCTGCGATATGGGGCATGTTTTCAAGTCCTGTCGCTTTACGTTGTTCAGCTTCAGTTAGTAATTTTTCCCAGCAAGCTTGATCATGTTTTTTCCAGCCCAGGAAGCCAAAATAATCGCGTAATAAACCAGGTGCATAATCAGCAGCGATTAAGCCTGCTTCTAATAATAAGGTGCCTGAACCACACATGGGGTCAATCAGTGAGCCGCCTTGTTTAGCTATTTCAGGCCAGCCACTGCGTAGTAGCATGGCTGCGGCCAGGTTTTCTTTTATTGGGGCGGTTACGTTTTCTTCCCTGTAGCCTCGTCTATGTAAACTTTCACCTGAGAGATCAAGGCTTAATTGAGCCTCTTCATTATTCAAATAGACATTAATTTTGATGGTTGGGCGGTTAAGCTGAATATTGGGGCGTTGGTGAAATTTAGCCCGCATTTGATCCACAATAGCATCTTTCACTACTAAGGAGCCGAAGTGACTATTGTTAATAACTTCTGAATTTTTTGCACTAAAGGAGACGGCAAAAGTTTCCTCAGGTTTAAAGTGTTCAAACCAGTTGATTTTCTTTACAGCGTCATACAGGTCTTCTTTGGATTTGACTGTAAAGGATTTTAAGGGCAGAAAAATACGATTTGCAGTTCTCGACCATAGACAGGCTCTATAGGCCATTTCCAGGTCGCCCTGAAAGCTGACACCTGCCATTTTGGGTTGCACATTTTCTGCCCCCAGTTGTTTTAATTCATCGGCAAGGATGTCTTCCATTGCCTTTGGAGTCGTTGCAAAAAGTTGATATTTTGTCATAAGCCTTAAATAAAAAAGCCTTGCTTTTTAAGCAAGGCTTAATTGATTACCTGATGTTAAGAATAAAGATGTAGTACGGACTTTAGTCCGCCATGGACAACTTAAAGTTACCAGGAAAATTCTTTAATTTTAGAAGTATACACCTAGGAGCCTGTCCGAGAATAGATAAGCTACTACGGAAAAAGCCCTTTTGGCCATTTTCCCCGTTCATTTTCGTTAAATAGCACAACTATTCGCCTCAAATGAACGAAAAAACTGACTCAAAAGGACTTTCCCTCGTGACGGTTTCTATTCTCGGATAGGATCCTAGAACTTTAGTAGTTCCACTTCAAAAATAAGTGCTGCATTTGGACCGATATCTGCACCCGCACCACGCTGACCATAGGCAAGTTCAGAAGGGATGAAAAAGCGGTATTTAGCACCAGCATTCATTAACTGCAGTCCTTCAGTCCAGCCTGCAATCACACGGTTCAATGGAAATGTCGCAGGTTCATTGCGGCTATATGAGCTATCAAATTCTTTACCATCCAGCGTAGTACCTTTGTAATGCACGGTTACGCTTGTTGTTGCTGATGGCGAAGGACCTTCACCTTCTGCTAGAACTTCATATTGCAGACCCGTTGCCGTGGTTACAATATTTTCTTTTGTTGCATTTTCAGCAAGGAAAGCTTCCCCTGCTGTTTTATTTTCTTCTGGTGAAGTGGCGTTTGCCATAGAGAACATAGTTATTCCTATTAAAATAGCGGATAAAATGACAATAACTTGGTTTTTCATCGATTATTCCAGTGTTATTAGTGTTAAGCGGCATAGTTTACCAAAAAAACCAGGAATTGCTTTCTAATTCCTCTTTGCAAGTCAATAATTGAGCATTAAATTGCTGCGATTTTTTAGCCACTTTTTTGGCCGTGTTGATTAACCAGGGCTTTTTTAAGTAAGTTTTGCGTTTATAGCCGCCATGTCCCTCGTGATAGGCAAGGTAGAGTTTTTGGGTGTCCCACAAGGAAATTCCCAATTTTTTACGGCTGATTGCACAATACCAGCCGATAAAGTCACAGGCATCAGCAAAGTCATCTCTGTCAGCTCCCCAATTCCCATGTTTGTCGATATAATCATTCCAGGTACCGTCCTGTGCTTGAGCATAACCATAAGCACTGCTAGACCTGAACCAGGGGATTATGCCTAATAGCCAGGGGCGAGGAGGCTGGGCATCGGCTACAAAACGAGATTCTTGATGCATAATTGCCATACTGATATGAATAGGGATGCCCCATTTTTTAGACGATTCTTTAGCATCGTTATACCAGCCATCTTTTTCTTTAAAAACAGCGCAAATATCGCGTGTATTTTTTGGTGTTGTAGCTGTGCATGAGTACAGGCAAAACAGGCTGCCCAGACAAAGAATAAGGTTTTTCATCGAAAGAATGGTTTATATGGATGGTAGAACTAAAATTAGTGACTATACTTTCCCTATGAGTTTATATTGTAGAAGAATTTAACATGTCTGAAGAAAAAAGATCTTATCGGAAAACCTTAACATCGCACGGCGTTATTTATTTGCTTAATCAAGAAGTGGAAATTTTGGTAAGAAATTTATCCATTACAGGTTTGCTGGCAGAGATAGATGCAGGTTTGGTTGTTATGGGAGTTGATGATGTTTTTCAGGGACTGGAATTATCACCCACGATTGATCTTTATTTGCCGGAAATGCGTTTGGCTGGTGAAGCGGATGTGGTGAGGGCTGAAAAAATTGAAGGGCGTATTTATTTAGCTCTGGAATTTAGAAATCTTTCCTATGATGTAAACAATCTGCTATATAAACGAAAAGCCTATAGAAAATTATTAAGTTCTTCTGGGCATATTGTTTTTAATAAAGAGCCTTATCTTTTTTTAACTCAAAATGTATCAGTGGAAGGGCTGATGATACATTTGAAGGAAAAAGTAATTGTTGAAAAGGGGGTGGTGGCAAGTTTTGATTTCCCTCGGCTTAACTTAAAAGGGGATGTTAAAGTTATCTGGCTGGATTATGAAGATAATGGATATACTTTAATGGGCTTGCAATACGAGCGCCTGCTGAAAGGACATATTCAGGGGATTCCTGGGTTTTTATCCTAGCTGCTTATAAATGGCCTCTTTAGGCAACAACTTGTTGCCTTTTTCTTTGTTTCTGAAATGTTTCTGTCCTGGCCTTAAAAATACAGGCCTACAATAGACGCGTTATAATCAACAATTACTCGTTTATTTAGCTATCAACTTAAAGATGAATCTTTTTTTAAAGTGGCGATGGGAATTAATTTCTCCGATTGCTGGTGTGTTATTAACCCTGGCATTTGCACCTTTTAACTATTCATATTTAGCCATAGGGTCATTAGTTGTTGTATTTTTATCCTGGTTGAATTGTTCGGCTGCTCGCGCTGCATTACGAGCTTATCTTTATGGCTTAGGCTTGTTTGGTTCTGGTGTTTCCTGGGTTTATATCAGTATTCATGATTATGGTGGTGCACCCGTTTTTGGCGCTATTCTCCTTACCCTACTGGTGGTTTTTTTCTGGTCTTTATTTCCTGCCTTAACCGCTTACCTAACCGTTAAACTGGCCGCTAACAAAGATAAAAACAGAGTGCTTTGGTTGGCTCCCTTTGTCTGGATATTAGTTGAGTACTACAGAGGCTACTGGTTTCTTAATGGTTTTCCCTGGTTACAAATTGCCTATTCCCAGCTTGAAACACCCTTGCAAGGATATGTTCCCATTGTTGGCGTTTATGGCACAGGGTTGTTATTAGCATTAACGGCCTCTGTTATTGCTGCCGGGTTGATGAAAACAATAAAATACACTCAGGTTGTGATGATTGTTTTATTGCTATGGGGCGCCGGGGGATATTTATCAACTGTAAAATGGACCCAGAGTATAGGCAAGCCAATTCAAGTGGCTCTTATTCAAGGCAATGTGGCACAAGATCAAAAATGGTTGCCTGAAAATAGAATAAAGACCTTATTAAGTTATCAGCAATTAACCGAACAAAACTGGAGTGCTGATCTTATTATCTGGCCAGAAACGGCAATTCCAGCCTATATGTCCCAAGTACAAGAGTTTTACTTAAACCCTCTGTCTGCAAAAGCTAAAGCACACAATACAAGTCTGATTGTAAGTTTGCCTGCTAAAGGTAAGGCTAAGGAGTACTTTAATACAGTTTTAACATTAGGGGAAAATGAAGGCCGTTATGATAAAAATCATTTATTACCTTTTGGTGAATACTTGCCCTTACAGCCCCTGTCAGGGTTTATTTTAGATTCGCTTAATATCCATTTAGGCAGCTTTACTTCCGGAGGTGATGAACAGGCTTTATTAAAAGCGGCCGGTTATTCGTTTGCCACTTCAATTTGTTATGAAGATGCCTTTGCTGTGGAAGCGATAAGGGCTATGCCAGAGGCTGCTTTTTTAGTTAACGTGACAAATGATGCCTGGTTTGGTGATTCAATTGAACCGCATCAGCATATGCAAATTGCACAAATGCGTGCTTTAGAAACGGGGCGATATTTATTGCGGGTAACGAATACAGGAATGACAGGGATTGTTGCACCTGATGGGCTGATAGTGGAAAAGGCTCAATTGTTTCAAAAGGCAGTATTGAAGGGCAGTATTTTTCCTATGGGAGGGATGACACCCTATGCTAGAGTAGGCGATGACATTATTGTTTTATGTTTGTTTTTTTGTTTAGTTGTTTTGCTGGCTTTCCTCGCAAATAGAGTTGCTTATGAAAAATGAAGACAATATATTTTTAAGTTCTGCTGTTGAGTTGACGAAAATTGATGTCAAAGATCTGCGGATAGGTATGCATGTTTCCGAGCTTGATCGGGCCTGGTTAGAGACGACATTCCTGTTTCAAGGTTTTGAGTTGAAAACTGCGGCTGATATTAAAGAGGTGCAGAAGCAATGTGAGTATGTGTTTATTGATGTAACAAAACAAAAGAAATCAAGCATATCAACAAATAAGGCTTTTTCAAAAAGCTGGTTAGAAAAGCGTAAAATTCCAGAAAAAAGAACAAGTTTTAGTTATGAGTTTTATCAGGCTGAAGCCGTTTTTCAGCAAACCAGTGGCTTAGTAAAAAGCTTTATGGAGGAGGTCGCGTTAGGTCGTTCTATTAATCTGCAATTGGCTAAAAAAGCAGTGTCAGAATGTGTACAAAGTATCATCAAATCCCCCGATGCTTTAATGTGGATAACTCAATTAAAGAATAAGGATGAATATACCTCTCAACACAGTATGAATGTTTGTATCTTTGCAATTGCCTTAGGCCGACATATAGCATTGTCTGAAGCTAATCTTGAAGACTTGGGCTTATGCGGCATGATGCATGATATGGGGAAAATGAGGATCCCTTTGGAGATTCTAAATAAATCAGGGCGATTTGAGCCTGATGAGCTCGCTGTAATGCAGTCACACCCAGCCATGGGCTGGAAGTTGTTGATGGCAGATCCAGAAATGCCAGGTTGTGCAATTGATGCAGCTTATGGGCATCATGAGCGGGCTGATGGTAAGGGCTATCCACGAGGATTAACATTAGATCGGATTCATCCCTATACGCGTATTGTTTCTATAGCCGATACCTATGACGCTATCACCAGTGATCGAGTGTATCAAAAAGGACAAACACATCTTGAAGCGATTAACATTATGACCAAGTCTATGGGGAATCAGCTTGATTCTGGATTGGTTTTAAAGTTTATCGAGTGCTTGGGTATTTATCCGCCAGGTAATGTTGTTGAAATGACGGATGGAGAAGTCGCAATTATTCTCGAAGTTAATCCGGTTAAGAAATTAAAACCTAAGATAACCATGTTACTCGATGAAAATAAGAAGCGTATGACTCCCCGCTTAGTTGATTTAGCAAAGATGGATCTTGATGCCAGTGGTAAAAGCTATGGAATAAAGCGGATGGTAAGAGCTGAAGAATATGATATTGATATAAATCAGTTGTACAAAATGGGTTTGATTAAAAACACCCTGGCTACGGCATAAGTTAAGGTGGGCAATTTTTCTGCCCAGCAAAAGTATTAATAATAATGGTGGGCAAAAAGACCTGCCCACCCTACATTAATACATTAAGATTTAATTGATTTCTACGTACAACGCGCGATATTCATCCGTTAATTTATGAGTCGGTGCGTGATGAACTAAAGGTTGTGATGCTGAGTGAGATTCTCTTACCTTGACGGAAGGTGATATTTTATTTTCTAGGACGGGTAGCCCTTCAGCGATTAATTCTTCAACTAGCTGTCTAGGTAAGTTTGCCTGTCTTTGATATTGATTCACCACAATGCCTTCTATCTCAAGGCTTTCATTATGATCAGCTTTTACTTCGGCAATTGATTTCATCAATGTATATAAAGAATCTCTGGCAAAAGTGTCGCAATCGAAGGGAATTAAGCATCTTTCAGCCGCAATTAAGGCTGATTGACTATAAAAATTAAGGATAGGTGGGGTGTCGATATAAACAGCATCGAAGCCTTCTAATTTTTCCAGCTCTTCTTTAAGTTTGAAAATTTTATATCTGGAATCAAGCCGGCTTTGTAGTGCTTCAAGTTCTGGGTGGCTAGGCAATACAAATAAATTGGGGAAAGGGGTTTCGTGAATAGCGCTTTCTATGCCTTTTTTGCCGCCACCGAAAAGACTAATACCTAAGCAATCTTTAAAAAAATGCGCGATAGTCTTATCGGCATCAGCAATCTTGTGCCCTAACAAGTATTGAGTAGAATTCCCTTGTATATCAAGGTCTATAACCAGTGTTTTTTTGCCTTCTACAGCGCTAATAGCCGCTAGATTACATGTGATGGTGGATTTGCCGACTCCACCTTTTTGATTGAAGATAACCCTGCGCATATTATTCCCTCGCTGAAATGGTTTTATTAGGTTCAGATAGATAAAACTGCATTATAAGCCTTGAAGCAGTAATATCAACTACGAGTGAAAGTTTTTGCTTTACATTCAGGGCAATCAGGGATTCGACTGGTCGATTTAAAGGCGATTTGTTTGCTACATGCATCACAAGTAAAGGTACCTGGCCCAGTAATATTGCCACTATTATAAGAGTGGTATTTTTTTGCCTGGTTTTCAATTTTAGCTAATTCAACACGGGTTTTATCGGCAAGGCTAAAAAAATCGGCTAAAGCAAAATTCTCAATTAAATCAATATCGAATTTAAACCACTCGCTAATAGAATTATTATCACTGACTGCCGGAGTCGTGTGTGCGGCATGCTCAATATCACGCATTAAAAAATCAGCCACCTCATTAATTTCTTCCTGAGTCAGGCCGCCAAGTTCACTGGTTTTTTCTTTAGCCATTTCCATGGCATCAGCAACAGAGTGCAATGTATCGTCCATTGTTTCGTATAAAGAAGCCATTAGGTCGTTATAGGCATCAATAAATTTTTTATCGCTCATAGGTTTCTCCTTAAAATACACTTTAGATTTAAGCGTCTGTACTGTATTCTAACGCTTTTGTACGTAAAAAGACGAGTAGGATGGAAGAAAATTATACGCCATTAGCAATTGAACAGGCCGCCCAGGAAAATTGGGAGAAGTCTGGTGTATTCAATACCACTGAAGAGACTGATAAAGAGAAGTACTATTGCTTATCCATGTTTCCTTATCCCAGTGGAAAATTACATATGGGACATGTGCGCAACTATACTATCGGTGATGTGATTAGCCGTTATCAGCGCATGCTAGGCAAAAATGTGATGCAACCCATGGGTTGGGATGCCTTTGGTTTACCAGCTGAAAATGCAGCAATGCAAAATAAGGTACATCCTGCAGACTGGACGTATAGCAATATTGATTACATGCGTGATCAATTAAAAGAACTGGGTTTTGGCTATGACTGGAATAGAGAATTAGCGACTTGTGACCCCAGTTATTATAAGTGGGAACAATGGTTTTTCTTAAAGCTGTTGGAAAAAGATCTGGTTTATAAAAAAACCTCACCGGTAAATTGGTGTCCACATGATAAAACAGTTTTAGCAAATGAACAGGTGATTGATGGTTGCTGCTGGCGCTGTGATACAAATGTTGAGAAAAAAGAAATCTCGCAATGGTTTGTCAGAATTACCGCGTATGCCGACGAACTACTACAGGATTTAGATAAGCTGGAAGGCTGGCCTGAAAAGGTTAAAACCATGCAGGCAAACTGGATCGGTCGTTCCGAAGGCGTGGAAATGGACTTTGCCGTAGTCAATACCGATGCGATAAGAATTTATACCACCCGCCCTGATACCTTAATGGGGGTCACTTATTTGGCGGTTGCTGCCGAACATCCTGTTGCTATAGCCGCGGCTAAAGGAAATGCTGAAATAACCGCTTTTCTTGACGAATGTAAGGTGATGGAAACCTCTGAAGCCGCTATGGAAACCATGGAAAAGCGTGGTGTGGATTCGGGTGTTAAAGCTATTCACCCTATTACAGGTGAAGAAGTCCCCGTATGGATCGCTAACTTTGTATTAATGGGGTATGGGACAGGTGCGGTCATGTCTGTGCCAGCACATGATCAAAGAGATTATGAATTTGCTAATAAATATGGCATAGCCATTAAGCAGGTTATTTTCTCAGCAGAAGGCGAGGCAGACGATACCTCTGAGCAGGCTTTTACAGTTAAAGGCATATTAAAAAATTCAGCTGAATTTGATGGTTTAAGTTCTGCTGATGCCTTTAATGCCATTGCCACAAAACTCGAGGCAGATAACAAAGGCGAAAAGAAAACCAATTTCCGTTTGCGTGACTGGGGTGTTTCCAGACAGCGTTACTGGGGCGCACCTGTGCCTGTTATCTATTGTGATGATTGTGGCACTGTACCGGTACCAGAAGCTGATTTACCGGTTGAACTACCTAAAGAAGATGTGGTGCTGGATGGATCTCAATCACCTTTGGCTGCGCATCCAACATTCCCACATGTCGATTGTCCGCAGTGTGGTAAAGCCGCAAAACGAGAAACGGATACTTTTGATACCTTTATGGAATCATCCTGGTATTTTGCCCGCTATGCCGGTAAAAGTGACGATAGCATGTTGGCAGATAGTGCGAATTATTGGCTACCTGTTGATCACTATATTGGCGGTATTGAACATGCCATTTTACATTTATTGTATGCGCGTTTTTATACTAAATTACTACGGGATGAAGGTTTAGTAACGACTGATGAACCCTTTAAACGTTTACTGACTCAAGGCATGGTGCTAAAAGATGGTGCCAAGATGTCAAAATCAAAAGGTAATACGGTTGATCCGCAAGGTTTAATTCAGCAATATGGCGCTGATACCGTGCGTATGTTTGTGATGTTTGCAGCGCCGCCGGAGCAATCTTTAGAGTGGTCTGATAGTGGTGTGGAAGGCGCATTCCGATTTCTTAAGCGTTTGTGGCGTCAGGTGTTTTTACATGTAGAAAATACTCAGAAAATTCCTGCAATGGATAAAGCAACGCTGACGGATGAACAAAAAAATATTCGCAGGCAATTGCATTTGGCCTTAAAGAAAGCGGGTGACGATTATGGGAGGCGTTATACCTTTAATACCGTGATTGCAGCTAATATGGAACTGGTTAATACCTTGTCGAAGGTTAAGGATGATTCCGCTAATGGCTTGGCGGTACGTCAGGAAGTATTGGAGGCAATCTTGCTAATGCTTGCACCAATAACACCGCATGTTTGTCAGCAATTGTGGACAGAACTAGGGCATGAAAACAAAATTGTGGTTGAATCATGGCCTGAACTGGATGAATCAGCTTTAGAGCAGGATTCGATCAAAATGATGTTGCAGGTTAATGGGAAGCTGCGTGGTAATGTTTCTGTTTCTGCGAGTAGCAGTAAAGATGAAATTGAAGCGTTGGCTCTGGCTGATGAAAATGTGCAGCGCTTTGTTGATGGTAAGAGCATTAAAAAGATAATTGTTGTACCTAAGCGTTTAGTTAATATCGTTGTTTAAAAGGATAGCTAGTATAGGTTGGGTTATCTTATTGAGCGTTGCGAGATAATGTAATCCAATTTGTAATTATTCAGCGTAAATTGATGGATGCAGATCTGAAGCCCTCCCTTGCTGGGGAGGGTTGGGTGAGGAGAGGTTAAAATAAATTCTTTTTCCCTTTATATTGTAGCTCGGGTTAGTTTATCTCGAAATGCTCAATAAGCTAACCCGAGCTACAGATAATGCTTTGATTTATAATTAAATACTCGTAACTACTCAGCGAGTTTAAGGCTAAAGGTACAGCTTATTGATTTATAAGGATGCGTAAATGTGTCCATGTAAGCTCTGCTGCAACGTCCTGTTGCAGAAGCCTGATAACTCAACAAGCTGCACCCTCAGAAAATAATACGCTGAGTAGTTACAAATACTCTTTAACTTAGTGCTAGTTACCCCAATTTTACGACTAAAAAACATGATTCAAATTAGAAATATTACCCTGTTAACATTGTTATTGTTTGTTTCTGCTTGTGGTTATCATTTGCGAGGAAGCATTGACTTGCCTGAAGGCTTAAAGAGTATTTATCTGCAAGGCGGCACGGCTCAATTACGAAAAAGCATGGGCAGAACTTTAAAGGCTTCTGGTGGCCAGCTTGTCGATACTATTGAGCAGGCCGGGCTAGTTGTGCAAGTGCTAAAAGAAAGAATGGATAGACGAGTGCTGTCTTTAAGCTCTACAGGTCGAGCAAATGAGTATGAAATTATTTATACCCTGGATTTTGATCTGCTGGATGCGGAAGGAAATTTACTCGCCAAAAAACAGAGAATAGAAAAGTCTAAGGACTACTTTAATAACCAGGAAGAGGTATTGGGTAAGGATAATGAAGAGCAAGTTATCAGGGAAGAAATGTATCGCTCAGCGGTACAATTAATTGTTAATCGTTCTAGGGTTGTTCTCGAAAATGCAGATAAAGCAGGCAGTCCAGATGATTCTGAAAACCTGGAAAAATAACAGTGCGCTTAAATACTGAACAATTGACAGGGGCTTTAAAACAGTTAGCCCCTGTTTATTTTGTGACGGGTGATGAGCCTTTACAGCAGGGTGAAGTGGCTGATGCTATTCGATTAGCGGCAAAAAAAGCAGGCTATGCTACGCGAGAAGTGTTTGCTGTGGAAACAGGTTTTGAGTGGGGAGAGCTGGCTGTCGCAGCTGATTCCATGTCACTTTTTGCGGATAAAAAAGTGATCGATTTAAGACTGCCTTCAGGCAAGCCCGGTACGGAAGGGGCAAAAGCTTTAATCGCTTATTGTCAACGATTGCCTGATGACACCTTACTGCTTATTACTGCTCCAAAAATGACAGCGGCAACATTAAAAACAAAATGGTGTCAGGCTCTGGATCAGGCAGGTGTTATTGTTCAGGTCTGGCCTCTGGATGGCTCTGCTTTAATCCAATGGTTACAACGTCGCGCTCAAAAAAGAGGTTTGCAGATAGAGCAAGATGGCATTAAGTTATTAGCCTCGCGTATTGAAGGTAATTTACTTGCAGCGGCTCAGGAAATAGAAAAGCTGTATATTTTGTATGGCGTGAGCCCTATTTCTAAGCAGGCGGTAGAGCAGGTTGTTGCAGATAGTGCGCGGTTTGATGTGTTTAAATTAACTGACTGTGTATTGGCAGGACGGATCAATAGAGCCATTAAGATTCTAAATGGCTTAAAAGCAGAGGGTATTGCCGCACCTGTGGTGGTATGGGCTTTGGCACGAGAAGTGCGAATGTTAATTAATATAAAGCTAGCGATAAAGCAGGGGCAAAATAAAGAGGCTGTTTTTAAAAGCTATCGTTTATGGGATAAGCGTAAGCAGGTGGTTAATAGTGCGCAATCTCGTCTGGATATGAAAAGCTTACAGCAGGCTTTGTTATTATGTTCTACAACGGATAGGCAGATAAAAGGCCGAGAACAAGGTGATTACTGGGAAACTTTGTTATCACTTTGTCTGTTATTTGCTGCAAAGTAGCGGTCTGGGCTTACCCCCTTGGTAATGCAGATGAAATAATATATGCATTTTGTAAGGGGGGTAAGAGCTTAATATTTTCACAGTCTCTAATGCTCCGCGTCCCAAAGTTATCGAAATTATTTTATGCAAAATATGTTTTCAAAGAAAATTTTTGACCTGGACTGCAGGGCATGTAAGCGACTTGATGACTATTTGTCTGAAGTTAAGCATAAATACCCTGATTATCACGCCAAACCTGTTGCCCCTTTTGGTGATGAAAATGCACAATTATTGATTGTTGGACTGGCTCCTGGTATGCACGGTGCAAATGCTAGCGGGCGTCCTTTTACAGGGGATGCTTCGGGGCGATGGCTTTATCAGGCTTTATTTGATTTTGGTTTTAGCAATCAAAAAAACGCTGACTCGCTGGATGATGGTTTGCAGTTAATAAACTGTCGTATTACAAATGCAGTAAAATGTCTGCCTCCTCAAAATAAACCGATAGCAAAAGAGATTAATCAATGCAATCATTTCTTGCGTGAAGAAATTAACACCATGCCTGAAGATGCGGTTATTATGGTTTTAGGCACTGTGGCACATCAGGCTGTTTTAAAAGCTTATGGATTAAAGCTAAGTAGTGCAAAGTTTGCTCATAATCAGCAATATCTGTTGCCCGATGGCAAGATAATGCTGAGTTCTTATCACTGTAGTCAATATAATATTCAAACCAGACGCTTAACAGCTGAAATGTTTGCAGATATTTTTAAAACGATTAGCTCGCTGATCAATTAATGATTTTTTCTTACATAAAATCACTAATGCACAAACAAGAAGTTGTCTCATTCTCTGCTCTGAAAATTGCTCTGAGTAAGCTCTAGCTATGACTGACAGAGATTTTGATATAAAAGGTTTTTTAAAGAATCTGACTAAACGTCCAGGCATTTATAAAATGCTGAATGACAAAGGCCAGATAATTTATATAGGTAAGGCCAAGAATTTAAAAAACCGCGTTTCCAGCTATTTTAGAACCCAGACTGCATCGCCGAAACAACAGGCGATGGTGGCTAAGATTGTTGCTATTGAGGTGACTGTTACGCATACAGAAGGGGAGGCTTTATTGCTGGAAAGTCAGCAAATAAAACGCTATAAACCTCGCTATAACATCTGTCTCAGAGATGATAAGTCTTATCCCTTTTTATTTATTTCAAGTTACCATGATTTTCCTCAAATAAGTTTGCACCGAGGGGCTAAAAAGAAGAAAGGCAAATACTTCGGTCCTTATCCGAGTGCTGGTGCAGTCAAAGAAACCCTCAAGTTATTACAAAAGATTTTTCCTGTCAGGCAATGCGAAGACTCTTATTACAATAATAGAACCAGGCCCTGTTTACAGCATCAAATCGAACGTTGTACCGCCCCTTGTGTTGGTTTAATTGATAAGCAGGCTTATGCTGAAGATTTAAATAATACGATATTGTTTTTGGAAGGCAAAGGTAATCTGTTGATTGATCAATTGATTAGCAAAATGGAAGTGGCCTCTAAAAATCTGGAATTTGAGCAGGCGGTAGTCTATAGAGATCAGATTTCACGCTTAAGGACAGTATTAGAAAAACATTTTGTGCATGGTGAAAAAGGTGATGTGGATATCATTGCCTGTGCCAGTAGGGCGGGTGTTGCCTCTGTACAGGTGTTTTTTATTCGCAATGGACAGAATTTAGGAAATAAATTGTTTTTTCCTAAAATGAGTGAAGATTCTTCACCTGCTCGTATATTGCGGGCTTTTATTCCGCAGTATTATTTAGAAAGGCAGCCGCCTTACGAATTAATTATCAGTCATGCGCTTGAAGAAACTGATTTGTTGACGGAAATGTTATCAAAGCAAGCCAGTCATTCGGTTAGTATTGCAGTGAATGTAAGAGGTGATCGGCTTAAATGGTTGCAAATGGCGGCAATGAATGCAGAGAATTCATTGCTAAGTAAGCTCTCTGATAAGCAAGGTATGTATGCCCGTTACTTAAGTTTGCAGGAAGAATTAGCTTGTACTGAGTTGCCTAAGCGTATGGAATGTTTTGATATTAGTCATACTCAAGGTGATCAGACAGTCGCATCTTGCGTGGTTTTTGACAGGGAGGGCCCTGTAAAAGCGGCTTATCGTCGCTTTAATATAGAAGGTATTACGCCAGGCGATGATTATGCCGCGATGTATCAAGCTGTGAGCAGGCGATTTAGGCGCTTGAAAAAAGGTGAGCATCAAGCCCCTGATATTTTGTTAATCGATGGCGGAAAAGGACAGGTTAGTCAAGCACAAAAGGCATTAGATGAATGTGCTGTAAATAATGTTATGATAGTCGGAGTTTCTAAAGGCCCTGATCGAAAAGCGGGGATGGAAAAGCTGATTTTAGTTGATCAGCAGCAACCTTTGGATGTTACGCCAGGCGCGAGTGCTTTGTTGTTGAT
>ENA-ORXI01001549-ORXI01001549.1-sediment-metagenome-genome-assembly--contig:-NODE-1549-length-17623-cov-10.665565_pt1 | contig 17623 bp, 18 predicted proteins | sample MGYA00237861_ERZ511468 | MGnify/ENA primary metagenome ERZ511468 (study PRJEB26299, sample SAMN06266213) | sediment metagenome | isolation source: Hudson Canyon methane seep mesocosm | place...
ACGCTCTTCCGATCTATAGAGTTGAATCATCTCTCGGGCAGCGAGGTCGAAACTCTCGCTTGCGGAGACGCGAGACAGGCAGGCCGCGATTCCGAGCTCGGGATCGTTATTGCTGAGGGCCCACGCGCCGTAATAGCAATTTGATCGCGCCAGTTCCAAATCAACGTACATATTGGCGAGCATATGTTTTACCGCTTGAAACGAGCCAATAGGGCGTCCGAATGCAAAGCGCTCCTGAGCGTAGGCAACAGCCATATCCAAGGCTTTTTGAGCGCCACCGAGCTGCTCAAAAGCGACGAGTACAGCGGCTCGATCCATCACTTTGTTTAACAATATTTTCAATTCTATCCAACTTACTATGTAAATCCGCCACCTCAATACGCAATGCAGTCAATTCTCTATCTTGTGCCGACTCATCTTCATCAATGAACCATGCAGCAACAAAAGCTGTAAAAGTACCAAACAAGCCAACACCTGCTGTCATTAACACACCTGCGACAACCCTTCCCTCCAAAGACACGGGATAATAATCACCATACCCTACAGTGGTAATGGTAACGAAAGCCCACCACAGAGCATCCCCAGCATTATTAATATTACTCTCTGGATGTACCTCCACACTTAAAATCGCAATCGCCCCAAAAATCAGCAATAACAAAGAAATAGCAGCCACGGAAGCAAACACCCCATTCATCCTATTGGCAAACAAATAACCAATCAGCATTTTTGCAGAACGAGCAGCTCGCAACACTTTAAATACACGAACAATACGCACTACTCGCCCCACACGAAAAGCATCAACCATTGGAATACTAGACAGCAAATCAACCCACCCCCAGCGCATAAACTGCCGCTTGCTATCAGCCTTAAAAAACCGATAGAAAAAATCAGCGAGAAAAAATAGACAAATCACATTATCAGCCTGCTGAATAATCCAACTTACCTCAGGATCCAACTTAAATACCATCTCAGTAATTAGCGAAAGCAAAACATAAACAGAAAGTATCAATAAAAAAAACTGAAATGCTCCGACACGCACCTGAGATTGCATAAAACCCCTTATTTTTAATAATGAAATATATAAACAAAATAGCACAAAACCTTTAAAAACCAACCCCCTACAAACATTTTCAGCCAATGCTTACAAAATTATATCCAATTGGTTATTGACAAATAGATATCCATTTGGATACCATTTACTCAACGGAACGCCAAAACCAACCAAATCTGGCAAACATGCTGAAGAGCCAAAACTTTAAGGCAAAAACAAAAGGAAACAACAACGGCATGGATGCCTCTTTTAAGTGATATGACAAAAAAACAAATCGCTGAGTTGATTGAAAGAATCAAACAGCTAACACCACCCTTACAAGCAGGTTAAGACCATGGCAATTATATTAGAAATAAATCACGGAAAGTTCGCGCTGGAATCAATTGAACAAGTAGAAAAAATAATGCATCAGCTTACCGACCTACAACCTGTTGAAAACATACAGGACCCCACTGGTAATTGGCATATAGCAGAATCAACAACCGATAGTTTATTAGAAATTACAGTAAAAGGCCTTGATCCATTAACTGAGCAACAAGGTATTGATCTTAAACGAGCAACAGAAACACCCACCCCATAGGCGCAATGCTAATTAATAACCTAGTTATTAGTGGACTGCCGATTATGACCATAAGTCGGCTTTCCAGTAATGATTTAAACATCAGGAGAGGATCATGAACCAAGAACGTTTAATAGCAACACTTGCGGTGATTGCTTTAAAGATTAAAAAACAGGGCGGCAACAGAATGGCACAGGAAACAGCGGCTTTTTGTGCTAAAGACCTACTTAAAGAAGGCAAAAGTGCTGCTACGGCAATTGATCAAGGGGTTAAGGCTGGGATTAAGTTCTACAAGCGTTATAAAAATAACCAGCACTCGATATTAGCTTAAATTTTAGGAATTTATCATGACTAAATTAAAAGATATTACTGTCAATTTTCTATTTGATAAGGGCTTTGATGGTCTGTTTAATCCTGAGCAGCATTGCGCTTGTTTATGTACCAATTTAATGCCGTGTAATGGCCCTAGTGAACTGTGTTCTGCAGGGTACAAAACAGATATTGACGGCAGATCATTTAAAATCAGTTTAGAGAAAGACAATGGTTAAAAAGAAATGTGCTTTGGTCATTGGGCATAGTAAACAATCACAAGGAGCCTACAATGTATTTTCTGGCTTATCTGAATTTATCTTTAATCAGAATTTGGCTTATGACATTAAGGAAAAATCAACAGATGTTGATATTGAGATTGTCTATCGCCACTCATTTAAAAAACTACCCGCTGATATTAACGCCCTAACCCCTGATTTTATTATTAGCCTTCATTGTAATGCCTTCAACAAACAGGCATCAGGCACTGAAGTGTTGTATTACCATCGATCTAAAAAGGGCGAGCATTTTGCTAATATTTTACAGCATCAAATTGTTATGGCTCTAGGTCTTAAAGACCGAGGCACAAAAGCCAAAAAAGTTGTTAATCGTGGTGGATATTTACTTAAATACACTAACGCCCCCTGTGTGATTGCCGAGCCGTTTTTTATTGATAATAACAACGATTTGAAAACAGCAATTGATAATAGACAGGGGTTAATTGATGCTTATGTTAATGCTATTTCAATTATTAGTAGTCATTATTCAAATGACATATAACTTAATAGTATGAACGCCCTACTCCAGTTCGCTCAATCACAGTATAAGATTGCAAAATTACAGTTAGAATCTGCTGAGAAATTGCTAAAAGAGGCTGAAGAGCAGTCATTAGAAATTGACCAAACAGACCAATGGGTCTACATTAAAAAATTATCTGCACGACTAGGATTATCCACTAACGCCATTTATTCTCGAAAAAGAAATGAATGGATAGAAGGAATCCACTGGAAACGTGAACGACCAGGCAAGCGGTCAAACTTATTATTTAATACCGTTGAGATTCAAAAATGGCTGCAAAATACCCAGGTGTCCAACTCCATAATGGAAAACTTAGAATCTGGTTCATGTGGCAAGGAAAACAAACCTTCGAACCTCTCTATCTTGAACCAACACCGACAAACTACTCCGCAGCCGCCCGATTGCGTAAAGAAATTTCTGACAAAATAAAGTATAAGATTTTTAATTATGCCGAATATTTTCCAGACTCTCCCCGCGCCAGGCAAACTCAAAGCGTCAATTTTGAACATGTTGCTAATAACTGGCTCAAAACACTCGTTGGCAAAGCACCATCTACAATTAACGGTTATAAAAAAATAATTAATAGATATTTACTTCCTGAATTGGGCAGTCAATTAATTAAGGATATTAAGTTTTCAGACCTAGCCGTATTGCTTTCATCGTTTAATGTATCAGCAAAAACTAGAAACAATATCCTTACGCCTATCCGACAAATATTTGAAATGGCTCATATTGATGGGGATATAGATATAAACCCCACAGTTAAATTAAAAACATCAAAAACTCAAAAAGAACCCCCTGATCCGTTAACAATGGACGAAATGGAGTCTGTTATTAGTTATATGGGAAAACATTACCCTGAACAGATAAAAAACTATTTTGAGTTCGCATTTTTTGCAGGAATGAGAACATCTGAACTCATCGCTCTACGCTGGCAAGACATTGACTGGAAAACCAAAACAATTCGTGTGCAACGAGCCAAAGTACTACAACAAATCAAACAAACTAAAACCTATGTTATTCGAGATGTTGAATTAAATAGCCGAGCTTTATCGGCATTAAAAAGACAAAAACAACACACATTTTTAGCGAATGAATGGATTTTCTTAAACCCTAATACTGACAAACAATACACTGATGATCGACCTGTGAGGCGATGGGCATGGATACCGACATTAAAAGCACTCGGCATTAGGCATAGGCCGGCATACAATACACGACATTCATGTGCAACGATGATGCTAATGGCAGGAAGTAATCCAGCTTGGGCCGCTAAACAATTAGGCCATTCAATAGAAGTTTTTTTAAAAACTTACAGCAAGTGGATGGATAGTAATGACAAAGGAAAAGAGCTATCTAAAATGGAAAAGATGCTAGCTGAAAAGTAAAAGTATGCCGAAATTATGCCAAATAAATCAACAACCGTGTAAGCTGTTGATTTATCTGATAAAATTGGTGGAGGCGGCGGGAATTGAACCCGCGTCCGCAAGCACTCCGCCTAAAGGTCTACATGCTTATCTCGTTCTTTTAGTTTAGCTAATAATTACCCGACGAGCCAAGAAAGTTATCAGCGATTTCGATTAATTTAACGGTTTGGACTCCGAACAAAATCCTAGCGCGATCTTATGTGAGATGACTTCTGAATGCCCCGAAGGACTCTACACGCATAAGCACATATAGTCAGAAGAATGGTGCTGTTATTAAGCAGCTAGAGCCATTGAGTAGTTTTCGTCATTTGCGAATACTTATATTTCAGTAGGATTTACGTAGTGTACTGTCTACGGCATGCACTCAAGGTTTTGCTACCCACGTCGAAGCCAAGTCGCCCCCAAGAATCTTCATTATACAAGATTAATCACTAGCTGTGTAACATAAAAACAATCCCCATAGATTTGCCTCTTAAACACTTGTAATTCATTCACTAGCTCATTATGCTTACTAAAAAGTGATACCCAAATAAACTATCTTAAAGAATCAGGGAAATGAAAAATAAAATCACACCTCGAAATAAGGAAATTGTCATGCGTGAAGATGATTTCATTGTATCCAAAACTGATGCGACGGGCCGTTTAACCTATTGCAATCGCATTTTTATTGAGTTTTCTGGTTATACAGAACAAGAGCTATTAAGCCAGCAACATAATATTGTTCGACACCCTGATATGCCTCGTTCCGTTTTTAATTTACTTTGGCAAACTATAAAATCTGGAAATGAATTTTTTGGTTATGTAAAAAACATGTCTCAAGATGGTTCATATTATTGGGTTTTTGCTAATGTGACACCCAGTTACAAAGCAGGGGCAAGTAATATTTCCGGATATTTTTCGGTTCGCCGTAAACCAGATATTAAAAAAGTTAATATCATCGAATCTCTCTATAAGGATATGCTGGCTGCTGAGCATCAGGCTGGATCGCGTGATGCTATTGCAGCAGGTACTAAAATTTTAACTGATACCATCGAACCTACAGGAAAAGATTATCGTGAATTCATTCTTTCGCTTTAATAGTAACAATACAGTTTGGTTGTTAATGGCAACACTTGCTGGCTCAACTATCTATTCAAACTTTAAAACAGGCTTTGATATTTATTTGATGATTCCTATTGCCTTAGCACTGTTGTTTGTTTTCTTTTACCTTAAACAAACCAAGCTTGAAGTTAGAATCATTGGTGGGCTTTATCATTTATCTAAACAGATTCAGGCTGGAAAACTTGAATATCGTATTACAGACATCCCTAAAGATTCCGAGCTCTACGATATTGCCTGGAATTTTAATGAAGCCCTGGATCAAATGGAAACTTATATGCGGGAAGTAGGCACTTGCTTTCAGTCTGCTCAAAATAAACAGTTTTATCGAAAAACCCAACCAACAGGCATTAACGGCTTATTTACTGAAGGTTTACAAAAAATTGATGACTCTCTGGAAATGATGAAAGAGAATCATTTTAACAATGTCAGAGATGAGTTATTTTCTCAATTAGGTCAAATGAAAACAGAAAACTTACTGTCTAGTTTGCATCGTACTGAAAATGACTTAACAACGATTACCGAACAAATGACTCAAGTTGAAACCATTTCAAGCCAGGCATCAAACATTGCAGTTGAAAGTAAATCATCTTTAGGTGCAGTCATTAGTAAATTGACTCAGATTATTGAAAAAATCGATGTTATGAAAGGCTCTTCTACTGAGCTGAATGAAAGTAGTAAAGAAATTACCGATGTAACGTCTTTAATTGCCAAAATTGCCGATCAAACCAATTTGTTAGCTCTAAATGCTGCCATAGAAGCCGCTCGTGCGGGTGAGCATGGAAGAGGCTTTGCTGTGGTGGCTGATGAAGTAAGAACATTAGCTGAGAATACTAAAAATGCGACAGAAAAAATAAATAAAACTATTTCTAAATTCACCCATGCAACAAAAATGATTGTTGATGATACTGAAAACATGGCAGGTATGACAGATGAATCAAAAATTGCAATCGGCGAATTTGAACAAAATATATCTGAAGTAAGTGATATTTCTATGGAAACCTATCAAAAGGTGACTTACACCCAAATGGTTGCAGAAATTGCCCTGGCCAAGGTAAATCAAATGATTTTTGTACAGCAAGGCTATCGCATGGTAGAAACAGGACCCAATTCTGAAGCGGCGGCTTTTGTCAGCGTATCAGGGAGTGAATGTACTCTTGGCCAATGGTTACACCACGGAAAAGGAGCAGAACGCTATGGACACCTCCCCAGTTATGTAAAAATTGAATTACCTCACGAAGTCACTCACAAATGCATGCAAATTGCGCTGCAACATCTGCATGAACCGTGGCAAACCAACTCAGACATTCAGACTCATATTGTAGATAATTTTAAAGGGGTTGAAGATAACAGCCTTGCAGTTACTGAGCTGTTGGATGGCCTACTCGCTGAAAAACAGCGTCTGGAGACGTCATCATCCGATACGGTCAGTGATATAGACTTATTTTAAATAAGTATAAAACACCTAATAAAACCATAGCGGGCTTTAACCCGCTATGGTTTTATATTATTTCTTTCTAATGTAAAAAATTTGCAACTCGTTTTCTTTTTCAAACTCAATAATTTTATGACCCGTTTGTTCTGTGTAGACACCAATATCCAAATGTGCCGCAGGATCTGTTGCAATAATTTTAATCACATTCCCTGTATCAACTTCCATTAGCCCTTTCTTTAACCTTAATAAAGGTAAAGGACAGTTTAAACCGCTCGCATCAACTTCTAAATCAAATTCGATCATATTTATTTCAGTTTACTCAACCATCTTTTCTTAAGAGTGTCTTATAATATCACCCTCAAAAGAAATCGAGAATTAAAGATAAGCAATGGATTATTTCCCACTCTTTTTAAAACTTAAAGACCAACCCTGCCTTGTTATTGGTGCAGGTAGCATTGCAGCCCGAAAAATTGACCTACTATCAAGGGCTGGCGCAACTATCACCGTTATTGCTAATGAGGTTAGCTCTGGCGTTGCGAATATGCAAAATACGCACAATCTAACCATTAAACAAAAATTATTTGAAAAAACAGATTTACCAGGCTTTCGCCTAGTCGTTTCTGCTACTGATAACATCAGTACCAACCAATTAGTCGCAAAAACAGCAACTGACCTTAACATCCTTGTTAATGTTGTCGATAACCCAGCGCTTTGTAGCTTTATATTTCCAGCCATCATTGATCGCTCCCCAATTATTGCTGCAGTTTCATCGGGTGGTGCTTCACCTGTTTTAGCTCGCTTATTAAGAGCTAAAATAGAAAGCCTTATTCCTCTCGAATTTGGCCAACTGGCTCATATAGCCGAAAAGTTTAGAAGCCAGGTTAAACAACAAATTACAGAGCCACCCCAACGACGCATTTTTTGGGAAAATGTTTTACAGGGAAAAATAGCTGAGCTTGTATTTTCAGGTAAAAAACTGCAGGCTGAAGAACAACTTAAAGACCTAATTTTTAAAACTGGGAGTAAAGCTAAGCAAGGCGAAGTTTACCTAGTTGGTGCCGGTCCAGGAAATCCTGACTTACTTACTTTTCGAGCATTAAGACTTATGCAGCAAGCTGATGTTGTTGTCTACGATCGTCTAGTCTCAGCTGAAATTCTTGATTTAACTCGCAGAGACTCAGAAAAAATATATGTGGGTAAACAGCGAGCCAATCATAGTTTGCCACAAGAATCGATTAATGAACTATTACTCAACCTGGCCAAGAAAGGCAAACGTGTTGTGCGTTTAAAAGGGGGCGACCCTTTCATCTTTGGTCGTGGAGGGGAGGAAATTGAAGCCTTGCTGGAAGAAAACATAGACTTTCAGGTGGTCCCTGGTATTACTGCAGCCTCAGGCTGTTCAACCTATGCCGGCATCCCTCTGACACATAGAGATCACGCTCAGTCATGCACCTTTGTTACAGGCCATCTTAAAGATAATTCTATTGACTTGAACTGGTCGCAATTAGCGGCACCCAACCAAACCGTAGTATTTTATATGGGACTTTCTGGCTTAGCAAAAATTTGCCAGTCATTAATTAGTCACGGTTGCAGCAAAGACCACCCGATTGCAATTATTCAACAGGGTACAACGGCCAATCAACGCGTTATAACGGGAACACTTGAATCATTGCCTCAATCGGTCATCGATGAAAAGATTAAAGCACCTACTCTAATAATTGTTGGTACTGTAGTCTCATTACATGATAAGTTGAACTGGTTTAATGTAGAGAACATTTCTTAATCTATCTTCACCTAATATGCATAGACTTAAAGTTTTATTATTTATTGCTATCACCTGTTTTTTATCTGCATGTGATCAAACGCCAAAACCTGAAAAAACTCTGTCTTTAACTGACAATAACCTTTTTTCAGCCAATCTCTCAGAAAACTTTGCTTTATTGGGAACGATGGAAGGTTATGGTGAATTATGGGAAATAAAAGGCAAACCGTCTCTGATTCACAAATGGAAACATACCGATGAAAATAACGGCATTATTACCTCTGATATATCACCTTCTGAAGAGTTTGCCATAACAGCTGAAAAAAACTCTATTGCCTGGTGGCGAATATCAGATGGTACTTTATTGTCGGTATGGGCATTAAATGATATTAATAGCATTACGATTTCACCCGATGGTCAATTTGCATTAATTGGTTTGGCTGATAAAGCTATCTACCTTGCACTGCAATATGGCAAAACACTTTATTCTTTTCCTCATACAGATAGAGTGTTAACGACTGATGTTTCTGATAGTGGGCTCTATGCTATAACTGGATCAGAAGACCAGAGCGCCAAACTTTGGGACCTAAGCACTGGCGAACTAAAGTATACCTGGGAGCAACGCAATAAACTTTCAATCGTTGCAATAAGTAAAGATGATCGATACGCATTAACTAATGCGGCTTTAAGCCAAACAAAGTTATGGAAAATTTCAAATGGCAGACTTCATAAAGACATTGGCCCAAAACTAATTACCTTATCTGCAGCAAAGTTTTCAAATAATAACAAATATCTACTCACAGGCCATACAACTCAACGCATTGACCTTTGGGATATAAAATCAGGTAAATTATTGAAATTCTGGCGACCTAAAAAAGAAGCCAACTGGCGTCCAACTGCATCCACAATTCTGTCCTTAAACTTTACCTTAAACAATAAGAAATTTTATAGTATTGCCACAAATGGCTACTTGCAAAAATGGAAAAAATAACAATAGTTCAGTTAACATTCATACTGATTTTAGATAATGTAACTGTACTAGATTGGTAGATAGAGCAAAAATAAGATTGAACTATTTCCAAAAATAACTTAACATTTACTAATTATTATTCTAATCGACTGGCTTATTATATTTATATTCATAGCCAGTTGTTTTTATCACAACTGAGAGAGAGAAAAATGAAAAAATCATTAGGTGCATTAGCGGGTATTGCTTTAATTGCTTTAAGCGGACAAGCGTTAGCTGCTGACGAATTAAAAGTTGGTAAAAAAATCTATGATCGTGCTTTCGGCCGTGGTTGTGGTGCATGTCACGACATCGCTTCTAACCCACAATTAGCAGCTTTAATTAAAGCTGGTGAACTTGATAAAGCTAGTTTTTCTGAGACTTTGAAAAACGGTAAAAACGGTATGCCAAAAGCTATGGCTGCTATCATGGCTGTTGGTCCAGTTAAAAAAGCTGGATACAGTGAAGACGAAGCTATTGACGCAGTATACAAATTCTTAAGCAAATAATTGCTATTTAATTTGTTACTCAAAAAGCCGCTTCTCAGGAAGCGGCTTTTTTATGCCTAAAAACTTATCCCCTTCCCCATATATCAATTTAAGTCATTATCCTTATATTGCTCATAGATAAGCTCAAAACATTTTCTTCTAAGTTTCAAAGGTTAAATTTATTTATGTTATCGCTACCCTGCCTAAAACCGTCATCTTGGCAGGGATGCCGAGATCCAGCGACAAGGATGTTAACAACGATCATCTTGAAATGACTGAAGCACATCCCTGTGTTCTGGATATTGGCGTTCCCTGCCAGTATGACGGTTACCTTGGTTTTGCTTGTTACTTGTAGCTGGGTGATTGCTCCGACTTAAAATGCTGATGACCCATAAGCTTCAGCCAACTAAACTAAACTCTGGTCACGTCATACCAGCAAGGATCGCTGGTATCTAGAGTAAAGCGGAATGTACGATCTGAATAATTAGCATATACTTGTTTGTATAGTCATCCTTGGGTTCTGGATCTCGGCACAAACCTGTCTGGAACAGATTTTCATTGACCCAAAGGGCATTATGCAGGATAGCAAAATGTATATCCCTGCCGAGATGACGGATAACAGCTAAGTCGGTGATAGTGTTAAATTGCTGAAACTCGTACGCAATCAGGAAACATTTTAAAAAGTCACCGTGGGATTGATGACTACATCCAGTGAATGAAACCTAAAGTATTCATTGTTTAGATAATAAAAGCCAACGATGGACTCTAGAATTAGATACTGGCTATGTTTACACCTACTGAAGCATAGATAATCGTATCCATTCAGCGTATTTACCGTAGTTCTTAGACTTTCTCTTGGTAGAGTGGAAGGGTTTGTTCCTCCCATCCCAATTCTCAATGCTGTTGAATTAAGACTAAATAGAAAACCTGTACAGCACTCTCTTTCAGACATAAAAAAACCACATTAAAGTGGCTTTTTTATTACAAACAAGTAAGCAAGGTTTTAAAACCAGCTAATCCTATCTATCAAATTTTATTTTCGCTGCCCTAGAACAGTTTTCTGTTTAGGTGAGTGATCGGCCAAATGAAAATGTCGTCTTACCCAAAAACCAGCTATTGCAGCCAGCATTAAACCGCATGAAGCCACGGTAAGGTAAATCAATCGTTTTAATTGAGAAACCTCTTGTAATAATGCCTGATTTCCAGAGCTTTCCAGCTCAGAGTTTAATTTTACCTTTCCAGGCACTGAATAGGCTTGCAAGACCTTCACATCATTTTTCAGATCCTGAATTGTACCTAAAGAGTCAGAAACACTACCCGTTTGAACACTACGCTCTAGTGCTCTTAACTTACTCTCAATAGAACCACTAACCAGACCAACTAATTGCCCTTTTAAGATATTGATCTCAGATGACAACACTGGATTCTGTAGAGCATTGATATTTAGACTTGAATCGTTCTTAGCTTTAAGACTATCCAGCATGTTCTCATCAGGCACCAACAAAAAACCCAAGACAAAAACAACGACCATTAACGTAGAGGCAACTAGCAATAAAAACCTGTTGGCTTTTATTAACCCCTGATGAGGAATATTTTTCAGAACTACGATGCCATGCTGCTCATTAGCAGCATCGAAGTCTGGTTTTTTCTTACGCATATATTCCACTCATTATTCTTATTATTATTCCCCTAAATTAGGGCTTGTAATAAACGCACATTTTTTTATTATACAAGTTTACGAAAAATATAACCATGTAGAATTACAGATAAACAAGGATAAAAAAAATGCTAAAAAAATTTTTTATAAAAAACCTAAAGATACAAGACATAATGATAAAAATTTATTTCAACTTTCCTTCATCTATGCTGCATAAACAGCTCTTTTTAGTTTCTAGCCCCCCTTTTTATCAAAGCCATTTCAAAGGAAGAACCGCATGACTCCCCCCTTTTGAAAAGAAGAGAACAAAGGGGTAACTCAACGCCTAAAGCGAGTTACCCTGCTTATTGAAATAGTTAAAAATCCAGACCTACAATTTCTTTTCTGCTGCAATTCTCATTCTCAACGCATTCAGCTTAATAAAACCCTCTGCATCTTTTTGATTATAAGCGCCTGCATCATCTTCAAAAGTAGCAATATTTTCATCAAACAAACTATCTGTTTTTGACTCTCTACCTACTATTGTAATACTCCCTTTATACAATTTAACTCTGACAGTTCCATTAACGGTGATTTGTGAGTGATCAATCATTGTTTGCAACATTTCGCGCTCAGGGCTCCACCAGTAACCGTTATAAATTAAAGTAGCGTAACGAGGCATTAAGTCATCTTTTAAATGAGTCACTTCTCTATCCAGTGTGAGTGATTCCATTGCTCTATGCGCTTTTAGCATGATGGTTCCAGCAGGTGTTTCATAACATCCCCTGGATTTCATCCCAACATATCTATTTTCAACGATATCAGAACGCCCAACGCCATTTGCTCCACCAATTGTATTCAGTTTTTCCATTACTTCATTAGGTGTATGAGGAACACCATCAATTGCCACGATGTCACCTTTCAGGTAACTTAATTCTAGATAAGTTGGCATATCTGGAGCATTTTCAGGCGAAACTGTCCATTTCCACATACTTTCTTCTGGCTCATTCCAAGGATCTTCCAGAATATCCCCTTCATAAGAAATATGCAGTGAATTTGCATCCATTGAGTAGGGAGATTTTTTACCCTTTTTATTTTCAACTGCAATGCCATGTTGTGCAGCATAGTCAAGCAATGACTGACGAGAATTTAAATCCCATTCGCGCCAAGGTGCAATAATTTTAATATCTGGACGTAAGGCATAAGCACCTAGCTCAAAACGCACCTGATCATTACCTTTACCCGTCGCACCATGAGATATGGCTTGAGCTCCCGTTTCATTAGCAATTTCAATTAAACGTTTTGCAATAAGCGGTCTGGCAATAGAGGTACCTAATAAATACTCGCCCTCATAAATTGCATTTGCACGAAACATTGGAAAAACAAAGTCTCTGGCAAATTCTTCACGCATATCATCAATATAAATTTCTTTAATACCAATGGCTTCAGCTTTTGCTCTTGCTGGCTCTACCTCTTCCCCTTGTCCAACATCAGCGGTAAATGTTACAACTTCACACGAGTAAACATCTTCCAACCATTTCAAGATAACAGAGGTATCTAATCCGCCTGAATAGGCCAAAACAACTTTATTGATTTCCGACATAACGCCCTAAGTACTTAATAGTGTAAAAATCCGCTAATTATACCGAAAAACAGCCAGCTATTTTAATAACTTTTTCTACTTATCTTCATAATTAATACCCGCCTCCTCTACAATCTTTTATTAATCCCAAAAGATAATAAATAGTTTGCTCATGACTACTGCAGCTTGATTAGAGCTTCCCCAAAATACTGTTGATTAAATCTACTTTGAATTTTTCTTTTAAATGTAAATTATTTAGGTATTATCACTTGCTTAGATAACTTTATTTTTTAGCTTAATCATAACTTAGGAGCATTTATGTGTTGGAGTGGAGAAGCGTCTGCCGCCCTTGCAACTACTGGGTTTGTCAGTACCATTTATTTTTATTACAAGGGGGAGTCAAGGGTGCTGTGCAGTGCATTAGCCTATTTTTCCCTAATGGAACTATTACAGGCATACACTTATACAGTCATTGATGAATGCCAAAACCCTAGCAATCAGGTCGCAACTTTTTTAGGTTATATGCATATAGCTTTTCAACCTTTTTTTATCAATGCCGTAGCTATGCATTTCATCCCAAAAAATATTGAGACACGGATTAGAACCGCTGTATATACCGTATGCTTTGCCGCTGCAGTCATTTTCATGATGCGAATATATCCATTTCAATGGGCTAGCTTATGTTATGAAAAAAGTTATCACTTTCTTTTTATGCCTGATGTTAAATTTACAATGCCTTTCTGTGGAGAGCAAATTTGCTCAACATCGGGGGATTGGCATATATCGTGGCAGATTCCTGCCAGTGGCAGTTATGCGATGGCTAGCTCCTATATGTATGCAGCATTTCTGCTACCACTATTATATGGAAGCTGGAGATTAGTGCTTTACCATGTGATTTCTGGCCCTTTAATATCATATTTAACCACTAATGATATGAATGAATGGGCTGCAGTATGGTGTTTGTATTCTATTGGCTTAGTTTTATTGGTGATTAAAACACCTATTCGTCAATATTTATATGTAAAGAGTTGGTATGGTTTGCGTATTAAAGATCAAATATGAAATAGCTTATTTGACTGACAGTTGAAGGTTTTATACCTGTAAAACCTTCAAATATTCCTATGAAGATTTTTTTCAGTCACATAAGACCTAAAACTAAAAATCATTCACCACAATCTTTCCACCTGACATAACAAAAACAGGATATTCCAGGGTTTTTAATCTATTCAATGGATTTCCTGCTACTGCAATAATATCTGCTGGCGCACCATTAACCAAAGTACCTAATTTAGGAATATTTAAATATCGACCAGCCTTTGAAGTTGCCATCTTAAGGACTTCTATGGCAGATATTTTAGTTAGATTTTTTATGTATAGAAGTTCTTGCGCATTAATTCCCCAGGGAACATCCGTGTGAGCAATCTCAGAGCCATAAAACAAATCAGCACCTAAAGACGCCAATGCTTTAGTATTCTGAAAAATTCCTGTGCATCGCGACAAAGTATCAATTGTAGTAACAATTTTAATTTGTTGATCAACCGCTTTTTTAAGCAAGTTTTTAGGAATAGTCGCACAAGGCATGTGTGCCCACTCATCCACACCAGAATTAATGGCAATTTCAGCCCCTCTGGCTTCACCAATATGAGCACTTACCTTCCGATTTAATTTATGAGCCTCATCAACAATGGCAGTGACTATTTCTTCTGACAGTAATGGCCATTGTTGATGAGCAAAGTGATTGTCTGATTTTTTACTATGACTATGACTATGACTATGTCCATGACCATGACCTGAAGACCAAGGCGCTCCAGCTTCTCCACCTGGCTCTAATGCAACCTTGATAACAACAGCACCTGCTTCAATTAACTGGCGAACAGTTTTACGCGCCTCAGTTACATTTGCTACTGGAATTGCATGACCTTTATTACCAAAAATTGGGATTGGATAACCACCAGGGGTGGTAATAATGGGGCCAGCTGTGAGAACACGCAAACCACCCTTCCCTCCATAAGGCTTGTGTATAGGGCCTCCAAGATCTCTTATTGTGGTAATACCATTCTTTAGTACCGTTTCTTTTGGAATTTTTCTATAGGTCAAATGCGCATGTAATTCTATAAAGCCAGGCAAGATTGTTGCATCACCTAAATCTATTATTGTTGTATTTTCACTATTAATTGATTTAAATTCGCCAATTTTATCAATGACCCCATTCCTGATTGATAATGCTAAATTAGTTTTCAAACTCATGCCATCAAATACACGCGCTGCTTTTAAGATAACAGTATGATCTGATTGTTCTTTTGTAGTTAATGGGCTACAAGCAATAAGGAATAGTGAAATAAACAGGATTTGAAGCTTTCTTAGCAAAGAATAGCAAGTGAATGATTGTGCTGACATTATTGAAACAATAAAATAATTAAACTAAGACAAAACAACTGACGCCCAGATGAATAGGGCGTCAACTAACATGCGAACTTATATTTTTAGAAATTAATTTCTATACCACCATAAACTGAGATTGGTGCGCCTGGATTTAATATATCAGCAGATGCCGATGCAACATCTCTAACACCATGGTTTGCAATATATTTTTCATTTGTTAAATTACGTGCTTCAGCAAAAACCCGAAATTTATCATTAGCCCAGCCTGTTCGTAAGCCTAATAAATAATGTGAATCAATTTTGTAGGTATTACTAAAATCTGCATACCGCTCTGCGACAACATCAAATGTTGGGCCCACATAAAAACCATTAGCATGACGGTAAATAGCCTCACCCTTAATAAAGTAGCCTGGTGCTGCCGGCAATTCATTATCACCATATTTGCTATCACCATCAAAATTAAATTCATTAATAGTGAAACTCAACATGGGTTCAATAGAGTGTACAGCGCGATCATCAATAGCTAGTTTCGCACCAACAACGGCTTCAACCCCTGCATGTATGGTATTGTTGATATTTGTTGATAAACTATCTCCTGGTGTAGCTGGGTTATCAATAGACATAATTTCATCTTTAATCCAGGCATAGTAAAGAGATATATCCCAAAACAGGTTATTGCTAGACATAAAATCCAAGCCACCGCGACTCCCTATTTCAACAACTGTACCTTCCATAGCATCAAGCGCTTTACTTCCCCCACCGACATTAGCAACATTATCGGCTAATTCAAAGCTTGTTGGTGGTTCATATAAGCGGCTGACATTACCAAACAGACTGATATCTTTATTAACATTGTAAGTTAAACCAATACGTGGGTTAATGCCAAAATAATCATCCTCTGGATTATTTACTGAGCCTGGTGTGTTTCCTAGTATAGCGGGGCTAACTGCAAAGTTACCTGCTAAAGCACGTGTCTCCCTAATCTCTCTGTTCGCGGCTACAACTTGCACAGCAGTCGTCAATAACCATTGGCTATTTAACTGCCAACGATCCATAACAAACGCTTCAACAGTGGTTGCAGTATTATCAACATCATCTCTTAATCCTGCCCGGTTACCCCCCTCATTACGATAATTTCCACCTTTAACAGAGTTCAGCCCTATATTTAAGCCCACTAATAAATCATGATCATCAATTTTATGATTATATCTTGTCATAGCACCAAACTCTTCAGTATTGGTATCAACAAGAAGACTAAAAACTTCTGTACCGGCTGGCCCACCAAAAGGACGAATAATTTTATCTACAATTGGATGGTGCTGCCCTTGTTCCTCATAAGAAAAACCAAACTCTAATGAACTGTTTTCATCAATAGTCCAGATTGTCTTATCAGCAATACGCCAGGTTTCAACATCCACCTGATAATTACCATTGACTGCTTTTGGACTGGCTTGACTTGGATCTGCATCAAACTGTGCACGCGTTAAGGAGCCAGGTAATTGCTGGTTATTTTCTATGTAACTGACATACAAACGATTCGAGACTGAATCAGATATTTGCCAACCACCATTAGCATAGAGTCCAAAACGATCTTGCTTGCCATGATCTCGATACCCTTCCCAGTGCTTTCCCTCTAGAGTTAATAATCCATCAAACTGATCATTAAACACCTTACTAACGGTTCCACGCCCTTGAGCCTGACCATATGTACCGCCATTAAGGTACAATCTCATAGCCGGACTGTTATGGGCAGTTGGTGAAGTAAAATTGACGGCACCACCTAATGTACTTGCTCCATATTTTAGCGAATTTGCACCTCGCGCAACCGTTGCAAACCCAGCCGCTAATGGATCAATGATACGGTTATGATTATTACCATCTGCTGTAGTAACTGGTAAGCCATCTTGCAGTAACTTTATCCCATTCATATCAAAATCTGTAGCATCAAGATTTGATCCTCGACTGGAAAAGAATATCTCGTCTGTTCCACTATCACTATTTGCCCATACACCCGGTACATAACGAAACATATCCGCTAAACTGGATACATTGCGCTCGCGTAACTCGTCAATTTCAACTAGAGCAACACC
>ENA-ORXI01001551-ORXI01001551.1-sediment-metagenome-genome-assembly--contig:-NODE-1551-length-17618-cov-11.003820_pt1 | contig 17618 bp, 15 predicted proteins | sample MGYA00237861_ERZ511468 | MGnify/ENA primary metagenome ERZ511468 (study PRJEB26299, sample SAMN06266213) | sediment metagenome | isolation source: Hudson Canyon methane seep mesocosm | place...
ACATCCATAATTTTAGCCATTAATGGATCAGGTTCTTTACCCGTGAACATATATAAAAGATTTTCAGCGACTGATAAGTCTTCACGAGGTTCAATCGGGTCATAACCCTGACGCATATGCTCCCACATCGCAACGAGTGGCGCCATTGAGGCAATAATATTAACCGTCATATTACGCACGTAATTCAAATCTTCACAGGAATCGCCGCTTGTAAGACACTCATTACCCGGATAGAACATACCTAAACTAGATACTGCTGTTTGCAACATATCCATTGGATGTCCTGTTGCAGGGAAATGGCGCATCATTTCACGAATATGGTATTTAATACGATATTGACCACGTAACTGAGTCGTAAAATCGGCTAGCTCAGTTGCTGTTGGTAATTCACCACGAAGTAATAATAAAGTGGTTTCTTCAAAGCTACTATTCTCAGCTAAGGTTTCTAATGAATACCCTCGGTATGATAATAATCCCTTCTCACCATCAATAAACGATATGGCTGACTTTGTTGCTGCAACGCCCTCTAGTCCAGGCAAAAAATCACTCATAACAACCTCTAAATTTTATCAATTATATTTAGCCCATCACTAGATTATTATGCTCAGCGATAGATCAGAAAGGAGATCATAACAGATCTTGTTATTTTGCCCATGCCGGAATCAAGAAGTCTTGCTTAGACTCAATATTTTTGAATTCTAAATCATCATAATTATTCATGATCATGCAAAATTGAGAAAAGCCTTCGCTATGCCACACAACCTTGCCAAGAGAAATATCTACCTCATCACCTTTATGATCTAACTGTAACTCATCACCAACGGCAAATTCAGCAGTTGGCAATAAAATTGTGTCTCCATGCTCACCTTTCGCCATCCACAATGCATTAACCGTGATATCACCAGCCGAACTTCTTCTGCTAACAACTACTTGATCTACATGTGCTGATAATAAAAACAAACCAACTTCGAGTTTTTTATTTTGCAATGTCATCCATCGGATAATTCCTAATGTCCATGTTTCGGGATCAAAGCCCCGAATGAACATCAGTTCACCAATATACAAACCTGTGCCATGGAGGTGGCTACAGCTTAAACAAACACCTCGTTCGCTTTCATTCTCAATATTAAAAACATGGCGACGAACTTCAGTTTTTTTGACCGACGCTATTGGTGTCACAGGTACAGCTCGTTTTTGAGCTGACTCTTGAGGCGCATAGAAATGAAGTGTACCCCAGTCACCATTAGAGTTTTCATCCCAAATCATGTCATTTTCTACCTCATCAATTTCCATTTGAGGGATAGGAGAATCATGGTCTTCAATTAATGAAGTAATATGACCCAAAAACAAATCAATATTTTCTAAGCCAATAACGACTTCAACGCGCCCACCTTCATTATATAATCTCTCTTCACTTCGTTGCTTAGTACTATCTAATTTAGCAATTATTTCAATCAATAATTTCTTCGACATCCCTTTTTTCTTGGCAGACTTAGGTGCAGCTCCTGTTTCTAACCACACTTTTAACTTCTCAACTAATTCAGTGCAATCAAGGATATATTTATCCTCACCCTTAAGAACTGAAGCTTGAAATTCTGGGCCTTTATCTTGTTTTAAATTTAGGACATGTACATTACTCTTAGCTTCACTTACATTAATAAGTTTTATATCATGCAGCCACGGTAATAATCCAAAATAAACCTGTTCTAATTCAGCGCTACGTAAGCTGTATGGCGAAACAAGCGTTAACAATAAAATTCGATTATAAATGCTCTCTATACTGCCTTTTTTCTGGTCAAGAAAAGCAAACTCATCATTTAATTTCTTCGTATTCAACTTAAATTTACGGGCATAGGCATAAGTTGAATTAAATTCTTGCCAAACATTTTCAGGAACAACTGCAGATAAAAGGTAAGCCAAACAAATTTTTTCACCTAAATAGTACGCTGCTCGCTGAGTTAATAGTACATATTGACTACGACCAAATAAGCCTGGATTTCTCTTGGCTAAATTAAATAATAGACGCTGATAACCAGCAGCCATCTCAGACATTAGCACATTAACAAGCCATTGAATTTCTTGCGATTCTGCAGATAAACTAAGGTTTCCACCTCGAAATCTTTTTGTCAACGATTGAAAGATATGCGTTACTAGAGGACGGAGCTGCTCCAACATATTAAAGCGCTGTTTATCAGATAATTTTGTACGGTTCAGATCTTGAATATACTTAGGGATTTGATAAGCCAATTGATTTGTATTCAAGATCGGCAATGCAGCCAACCATATTTCTAACTCACCTGGAGTTAAAGGAATCTCTGAAAAAGCCGTGTTTCCCAACTCCGGGAGTTGGTATCCTAGCTCAGCTTGACCATCAAAACTCATTCATCATTCCCCATTACAATCATGTCAACATATCTGCCCAGATATTTTTTGCCCAGGCATTAGCATAAGCCCCTTCAAGACTAGTGGCTTGAGATGATACTCCCCCACCGGGCATTGGAACCATTTGTTTTTGTTCGGCATTATACCGATAAACAGCCGCCACATGTCCTGCTTGTTGATCATCAACAAAACTATAACAAGTATTACTAAATACCGGCTCCTGTTCAGGCTCCTGATCTGCTAACAAAGCCACAATTGCAGCTGCACACACTTTTGCCTGTGCATTCGCCATATGCCCTGACTTAGGCAATTTGGCATGAACAGCATCACCAATCACATGTACATTCTTCTTCTCTGTCGATTCATAAGTCAGAAAATCAACCAAACACCAACGTTTATCCACATTTATAACGCCAGCCATCTCAGCAACTTTACCTGCTTTTTGAGGTGGAATAACATTAAGCACATCAGCTGCAAAGCCATCAAATTCTGTTTCTACAGCCAAGCTTTTAACATCAACATGCTCTATCGTACTATTTGAAACATACTCAATTAGCCCTGAATAATGTTCTTCCCACGCTGATTTAAACAACGCTTTCTTCGACGCTACATCAGCATTAGCATCCAAAATAAGACATTTTGCAGAAGGGTTATGATGTTTCAAATAAAATGCTATTTGGCATGCACGCTCATAGGGTCCCGGGGGGCATCTAAATGGTGTGGCAGGCACAGTCATCGCAATAGTGCCACCTTTTTTCATACCATGTAACTGCTGTTTTAATATTTCAGTTTGTGGTCCAGCTTTCCATGCATGTGGGATTTTTTGTTGAATATCAAAACCAGCCAATTCTGGCAAGTCATCATAAATAAAATCAACACCCGGTGCGATGACTAAGCGGTGATAAGTAACGATAGCGCCATCATGCAATGTGACTCTCTGCTTCTCAGTATCAATATTAACTACTTCGGCCTGAACAGTTTTTACGCCATAATTATCAGCCAAACCATTGTAATCATGAGTCAATTGTTGCAGCGTTCTATTGCCACCTAAAACCAGATTACTCTGTGGGCAAGACACAAACTGAGCATTGCGCTCAATCATTACAACCTCAACATCAGGAGACCACATACTAATGTATTTTGCTGCTGTAGCCCCTGCAAAACCACCACCAATAACCACAACTCGCTTTTGAGACTTAGGCGTTCTAGCAGCTAAACTAATATGGGGAAACATTGCTAGTGAAGAAGTAGCAAGTGCTGTTTTAATAAAATTTCGTCGTTTTAGCGCCATAACAAAAATCCAAATAAAAACATGTGATAAAAGTGAATCTACACCTTATCACTCCGTGTCTATGTTCTGCGATAATTGCACTTCCATGTATTTTCAAACTTCTCAACAATGTGATAGACATCACACTTTTGACTTAAGAATAGTCCCATTTCAACTCAAGTTCAATATCTTAATTGTGCTTCATCAGCTGCTCGCAAAAGTTTTGTCTCATTTAGTATCTATGTTAATCATTACCTTTCACGAATACTCTCTTGTTTATATCTAAGCAATGGAGCAAGAAAATACTCTATCAAGCGACGTTGACCTGTTTTGATTCAACATCGACACTCACTCGGGTAGCTTATCTATACAAATTTTTAAGACGTTTTTGATTGCTCTTGTTGCTCTACTGTATCTTTCATGGACTGTAATGCTCGATCCATCAGTGGCACATCTATTTGGTCTAATACCATCGCTTTGCCTTTTTGGAACCAGCTTGCTAACTCTTTTGTTGATACTTCGGCAGCTTTTAAGCCTTGAAAGGTTACAAATAGGTAAACCCCAGTTAGATTACTCCGCCATGAAAACTTAATATGTTTTACATCGTCTCCTTTGTCTTCAGAAACCTTAAGCCAAGTGCCTACGGGTAGTTTCTTCACTTTTAAGAGCGCCTCATCATCCGAAATCAGTTTGTCTTCTTCAGCTATTGGCGTCTCAGGCTCGAACTTTTTCTCCATTGAGAAAGTGCTTTCAGGCAGCTTATCGATAGGCTGTAATTGATTTTTTGCTATTGGTTTATCATTCAAACATAGAACATGACAATTTTTTAATTCCTTAAATGTAGCTGTAATCTTATGTTGATTAAATGATGGTCCACTTAATGATGTTCTTAACGATTTCAGTAACTCTGGGATGGTTTCTAATAACTTCTTACGATCCTCTACATTTTCTTTAGGACTTACGCTCCATAGGAGGTTTTCTAATAATGTGACGGCATTTTCCCATCCAGTACTTTCTTTACCCGTTCTAAGAAGATTTATCCTTAACACCTGTCTCCAACCATCGTTAACAAGAGTAACAACAGCATTAGGTACAGGGGAGTATAAGGCGAACAGTTCATTTATCGTTCTATCTGCCTCCTGTTCGGCATAGATAAGTTTCTCTTTTCCTTCTGTACTCTGAGCAATTCTTTTTTCACGAGCATGACGTGAACTATCCTGTTGCATCATAAATTCTGACAACCTCTGATTAAGATTATCAAAGAGGCTTACATCCGTTTCATACTCCGTTAAAACGCTATTTACAATAAACTCGACTTCTTTAAGTAATTTATCTTGTGGATCATTAGTGTAGTCCCAACCTGTCGAGACTTTAGCAAGATTATTCAGTAACAATCTTGCCACATGATTCTTTTTACTAAAAAATGATTTATCTGTTAAAGCAACCTTAAGCATGGGAAGCTGTAACCGAGAAAGAAGTGCTCTTATTGGTGCAGGAATACTAAGATCATCTAGTACAAACTCAAATAATAGCTCAATGATGTTCACCGTATCTTCATCAAGAGAACTCATGACAGGATTCACAGTCGTCCCATCATCTTGGGTATAACTTAAGTTACTCATCACTGTTTGGCGAAGATCGGGCAGGACGATATTGCTAACATCTATATTGCTAGCATCTATAGGGACAGTTTGTGCTTCAGATTGATGCTGTAACGTTGATAATGCTGATACTAAAGATTTAATATCGGCAATGCTTCCTTGCGGCTCTCCTCTACCTTGAAGAGATTGGCTAGAAGAATCACTCGGAAATAAGCGGCGTAATTCATCAAAAAGGGCTGCATCTTCAACAGCAATCTCATCGTTAGAAAGATCGTCATTTTTTCCAGCACTTACTTTATTCTTCGATTTCGAGGTTTTACCAATAGAGTTTATTTTAGGAAGAACATTATTTTTAATAAGCTCATCATTTAAGGCTTGAAATAGTTCTTTAAATTGTCCTACAGCATCTTGCTCGAACAATTTATAAATAATAAGTTTTACGGCAATGTCTTCTGTTATTTTAGTCATTATCTCTTTAAAATGAAGAACAAGTACATTAGGAGATAAAGGATTTTTCATTAGATCAGAACTACTGAGTCCCAATATATGAGCGAACCGTGTATTTAATTGCTCCAGTTCATATTTACAAACATGCTCCACCTTCGTTTCTATTTGTTTTATAGCAATATCTTCTTCTAGATCATGTTTATCCATGAGAGAGAGTCCACTTAATTCCTTAGCAGTCTGACTACTTGCTTTCTCTTCAATAGAAAATTCTTGTTGCGAAAAAAAAATATCAAAGTCAGTCAAGCTAAGTTTAGTGAATTCTTCTTTAATCTCACTTTGCTTCACACGAAATGTACGCATAAGTGCAAAATAATCTTGCTGTTCATTACTCGTTTGAGACTTTTCTGCTAGTTTAAATAAGCTGTCATCAAGCTTACTTAGAAAATCAAAGCAATCTGGAATGAGCTTTTCAGAGATAGCACGACAAGATGAAATGGTCGCCCTCTCTGAAGAACTAATCTTTTTTAATTTTGTGTTACGAGAGTCTATTGCAACAACATTATCAGGTGGTAGCATGCTTGATCCTTAACAAAGAGTTTAAAGGGTGTCCCCTTCAATCTCACAATTTAATCCCTTACAAGGCTATTTTCAGAGTTAATACGGGATAATATCGCGTTTTACTGCAATATCCCACAACTAATATATTCAATCGCTCTATTTTCACCTTGTTTAGAGCTTCAACAAAGCACTACGAAACATGTTCGCCTTGTGCTTGAAGATCGGCATGGTACGACGATCTCACCATCGGGCCACTTGCTACGTGTTCAAAGCCCATTTGTTTGGCAACGATTGCTAACTCGTCAAACTCAGCAGGTGTGACAAATCGTTCGACAGCAAGGTGGTGGCGGCTTGGTTGCAGGTATTGACCTAATGTTAACATTCGGCAGCCATGATCACGTAAGTCTTGCATAACTTGATGTACTTCTTCGATACTTTCACCCAAGCCTAGCATTAGGCCTGATTTAGTCGGTACATTAGGATGCATTGCTTGGAAGTTTTTAATCAAATCAAGTGACCATTGATAGTCTGAACCCGGTCGTACGGCTTTATATAATCGTGGAATGCTTTCAAGGTTATGATTAAAAATATCAGGTGGGCTTTTAGCCAGTTCTTCTAATGCGACTTCCATTCGTCCACGAAAATCAGGTACTAAAATTTCAATTTGTGTTTGTGGCGATTGTTCACGAATTTCAGCAATACACTGGGTAAAGTGTGCAGAACCGCCATCACGCAAGTCATCACGATCAACAGATGTCACCACCACATGTTTTAATTGCATACTGGCAATTGTTTTTGCTAAATGATGTGGTTCGTTTTGATCAAGTGGATCGGGCTTGCCATGTGCGATGTCACAAAAAGGACATCGACGCGTGCAGATATTACCCATAATTAAGAAGGTAGCAGTACCGTGACTGAAACATTCACCTAGGTTAGGGCAAGCGGCTTCTTCACAGACAGTATGAAGGTTGTTCTCACGTAATAAACTTTTTAAACGGGTAACTTCAGGATTGCTGGGTGCTTTTGCACGGATCCATGCAGGTTTTCGTTTAGGATCACTCGGAATTATTTTAACCGGAATTCGAGAAACCTTTGACTCCCCTCTTAATGCACTTACATCACGTCTTTTATCAACTTTATCAGTCATTTAAGTCTCTTTGTGCATCTGACTTTTTAGTGCAGATACAAATTGTTGTTTTGCCTGTTCCATTGTCAATTCATGGCCTAGACTTTTTATATCAATTACTTCCATTCCTTGATAACCACAGGGGTTTATATTCAAAAATGGGCTTAAATCCATAGCCACATTTAAACTCAGGCCGTGATAACAGCAACCACGTTTAACTCTTAAACCTAATGCAGCAATCTTACGACCATCAACATAGACGCCAGGTGCATCGGTGCGTGCTTGTGCCTTGATACCTAGTTCATCGAGTAGGCTAATAATACTATTTTCTAGGTGTGTCACCATTTCTCGCACACCAATTTTTTGGCGTTTTAAATCAAATAAAGTGTAGGCAATTAGTTGACCAGGACCATGATAGGTTATCTGTCCACCTCGGTCTGTATTAACAACTGGAATATCACCTGTATTGAGAATATGCTCATCTTTACCATTCAAACCTTGAGTAAATACGGCTGGGTGTTCAACTAACCAACATTCATCTTCAGTGTTTTCATCACGCTGGGCAGTAAACTCTTGCATTGCCTCACAGGTCTGCTGATAGTCCACCAGCCCTAAGTCTTTAACGATCATTATCTAATCCAAAAGACATATAGTGTCTCGTTTCAGTTTTGTCATCCTCGCGCATGCGGGGATCCATAGCTGTGAAGAAAACCATAATCGTTGGATCCCCGTTTTCACGGGGATGACGAACTTTATTACCATTATCAGATTTAATATTATAAAACGTATTTAATTAATTCGTGGCTAATTAAATCGTGATGAACCGCTTCTAATTGCTCTCTGCTGGTCACATAAAAATCAATAGATACCGAGGTGAATTTGCCACCAGCACTTTGTTTGCTTGAGATGGCACCTTCTTTAAGATCTTCAACATGACGGCGAACAATGCTCACGACAATAGCATCAAATTCTGGACATGATACGCCCATCGCTTTAATACCATACTCACATGGAAACGCCATCTTCGCTTCTGTTTCTTCTACTGCCATGATGCAACATCCTCTTTATATTCTTGATAGAGTGCGTCTATTTGTTGCCATACTGGGCCCGGAACGCCAGCGCCTACTTTGCCACCATCTAATTGTGTAATGGCTAATACTTCTTTGGTAGAGCTACTAATCCACACTTCATCAGCTTGTTTTAATTGCGCCTCAGTCACCGCTTGTTCAAGTAGTGGAATACCTGCTTTTTTAGCTAAAGTAATAACCACTTCACGTGTGATACCTGGTAAGACTTTTTCATCTTTAGGTGCAGTGTAAATTGTGCCTTCAAGTACCGCATAAGCGTTACTCGCTGCACCTTCAGTAAGATAACCATCACGAATCAATAAAGCTTCTACTGCACCTGCATCTTGTGCTTGTTGTTTAAGCAAACTATTTGGTAACAGAGTAATCGCTTTGATATTACAGTTCTGCCAACGAATATCTGGCAATGTTATCGCGGCAACACCTTCTTGTTTGTATTTTTCAGAGACCGCTTGCAGTGGATTGCTCATGGCAAATGCAGTGGGTGTAACCCCTTCAGGAAAGACATGGTCACGTGGAGCCACACCTCGTGTCACTTGTAAATAAAGTGATTGGTCACCACCACCATTTAATTCAATGAGGCGCTTAATCAGGCTTTTCCACTCAGCATCTGAGTGAGGATTAGCCATTCTCACGCCATCAAGACTTGCTTGCAAACGTTGTAGGTGTCCATCTAATTGGAAACAGTTGCCAGCATATACGGGGATGACTTCGTAAACACCATCACCCAATAAAAAGCCTCGGTCAAATACAGAGACTTTTGCCTGATCGGCAGCTAAAAACTCACCATTTAAATAAACTTCGTTCATTTAAATTAACCCCAAATCAACATCATCAGACTATCAATTAATCGACGCCACCAGCTGCCTTGTTCAACTTCATTTAAAGCAACTAATGTTTGTGTAGCAATAATCTCATCACCAAGACGAATCTCAACCTGACCTAGTGTTGCCCCTAATGCTATTGGTGCAATAACAGGTTGTTGGATATTCGTTGTTGCCACCAGCTCTTTATAACGACCTCGTGGTACTGTTACTGCTAATGACTGTTCTAAGCCTAGATTAACTAACTTATCAGCACCTTTCCAGACTTTAACATCAGCAATTTTATCTTGTGCTTTATAGAGTTCATGGCTTTCAAAGAAACGGAAACCGTAATTAAATAATTTTTGTGTTTCTTGTGCTCGGGCATTTTCACTACGTGTACCCAATACAACTGATACTAAACGCATGCCGCTACGTTGTGCTGAAGCTGCTAAGCAATAACCCGCTTCTTCAGTGTGGCCAGTTTTTAAACCATCTACCGTAGTATCACGCCATAACAACTTGTTGCGGTTATGTTGAGTGATGTTGTTATAGGTAAATTCTTTTTCTGCATACCATTTATATTCCTCGGGGAAATCACGAATAATCGCTGCTGATAAAATGGCAATATCTTTTGCCGTTGTATAGTGATCAGCACTCGGTAAGCCGGTAGCATTTTGGTAGTTGGTATTAAACATACCTAGTTGCTGAGCATATTGGTTCATCATTTGAGCGAAGGTTTCTTCACTACCAGCAATATGTTCAGCTAGAGCGACTGCTGCATCATTACCTGATTGAATGATCATGCCGCGTAGTAATACTTCGACAGGTACCTTGGTATTTACTTCAATAAAACTACGTGACCCCACCATGCGCCATGCTTTTTCACTAATTAATACTTCATCAGCTAAGTTGATATTTCCATTAGCAAGCTCATGAGATACCACATAGGCCGTCATTAATTTTGTAATGCTTGCAGGTGGTAAGCGTTGTTCTGAGTTTAATTCAGCAATGACACGACCACTGGCAAAATCTTGCAAAATATATGATTTTGCAGCGATTGTTGGTGCTGTAGGGTTAGGCGTAATAACGGCATAAGCTGCTGAAGCACTCAACAGAAAATAAGACACCATTACTAATTTTATTTGTTTAAACATTAATTTACTCTCAAAAAACAGTTTTATATAATTCTTATTCGACCACTATATGGGAGTCGTTGTAACCTAAATCAAGTAGGCGAGATGCTAAAGAATCGCCATATTCTACATTGGCTAGCGGGCCAACGCGCACTCGATATAAACTTCCACTGGGTTTATTTAGTGGCACGATGAGCACAGCATCACCAATTTCATGCTGTAATTTAGATCTTAATTGGTCAGCACTATGTTCAGTACTAAAAGCACCCACTTGTAAGTAGAGACCAACAGGACCACTTGATCGCGTTGCAATAATCTCTGAAGGCTGACTTGCTGTTACTTGTCCATTTGTAATGGCACGAATTTCAACCATGCCCGTACCCTGTCCGATAATGCCTAATTGAGTGGCTGCACTATATGATAAATCAATCAAACGATTGCCATGAAATGGGCCTCGGTCATTTACCTTAACAATAATTTTTCGGCCATTATTTAAATTAGTGACTTCAACATAACTCGGTAATGGTAGAGTTTTATGTGCTGCCGTCATGGCATACATATCGTATTTTTCACCACTAGAGGTACGCCGACCATGGAATTTTTTACCGTACCAAGAAGCAATGCCTTTTTCGTGATAACCACGACTACTCTTTAAGGTGTAATAGCGCTTACCAAACACTTCATAATGAGCCGGATTACCGTATTTACTTCTTGGTTCATCACGCGGAACGGCATTAGGAACATTCGACACATTAGGTGCATTTTTTGGTGCACTATCTTGTGTAGTTGCTGTGCCACAGGCAACTAAAGTAAGAAATAAACCTACGATACTAAGTGTTTTTAATATCATTATTACTCCTCAGGCTGATATTGCTTATCAATGGCTTGTGCTAATTGTGTCACCGCCATTGCATACATTCTGCTGTGATTATACCGAGTAATGGCATAAAAGTTCTGCCTTGCTAACCAATACTCTTCACCTTTTTTCTGAGTTAAAGAGATGATAGCAATATTATCTTGGCCATTAGGAAGTGCTTGTAAGGACACGCCTGCAGCAGATAGTTCATCACGCGTGAGGCTTGGTTTATAACCCTTTTCTATTAAACTTGTAACTTCTTGACCCGCAAACTTCGTTCTATGAGTAATGCTTTCACCGGCAACCCAGCCATGGCGGCTTAGATAATTTGCAATACTACCAATGGCATCGACAGGGTTTGTCCAAATATCTCGTTTACCATCACCATCAAAATCAACGGCATATTCACGGTAACTACTTGGCATAAATTGACCTAGTCCCATAGCGCCAGCATAAGAGCCAATAGGATCAAGTAGAGATTTATTTTCTTCGCGAGTTAATAATAAGAAATGTTTAAGTTCACTACGGAAGAACTTGCTTCTAGGTGGATAACGAAAAGCTAGGGTTGATAATGCATCAAGCACGCGATAACTTCCAACATTGCCACCATAGCGTGTTTCTACGCCTAATATGGCAATGATGATTTCAGCAGGCACACCATATTGTTTTTCAGCAGCGGCCAATGTTTCAGAATGTTGTTGCCAGAATTCAACGCCGCCTTTGATACGTTTATCGGTAATAAAAATCTTACGGTAATCGTGCCAAGGTTTACTTTTTTCTGCTGGGCGAGAGATAGCTTTAAGAATGGAGTCTTTAACCTCGACTTTGGCAAATAATTGTTCTAATTGCTGCTGATCAAAATTATATTTTGTCGTCATCTCAGTAATAAAACTATCGACACCCGGTAGTTCTGAATTCGCATAGACAGGCATCACACTCGCCAAAAATGCAAAAATTAGTGTTACGTTTCTCATGGTGACATCATCCTTCGATGGGTATGGATAGACATTAGGATACCGAAGCCTGCAAGCAAGGTCACCATTGATGTACCTCCATAGCTGACTAAAGGTAACGGTACACCCACTACAGGCAGTAATCCCGTCACCATCCCGACATTAACAAATACATAGACCAAGAAAGTCATGGAAATACTCCCGGCTAATAATCGCGCAAAACTTGTTTGCGCCTGACTGGCAATATATAAGCCTCTTGCTGCAATAAATAAATACAGCAGGAGTAGCATTCCAACCCCTAACAAACCAAATTCTTCTGCAATCACGGCAAAAATAAAATCGGTAGATCGTTCTGGTAAAAAGGCTAATTGTGACTGTGTTCCTTCTAACCAGCCTCGACCAAACACGCCCCCAGAACCTATGGCTATTTTTGATTGAATAATATGATAACCAGAACCTAAAGGATCACTTTCAGGATTTAAAAACGTTAATACACGCTGTTTTTGATAATCATGCATCACATACCATAGCACTGGCAATGCAGCAGTACACACAGTCGCAAAACCAATAATGATTCGCCATGATATGCCGGATAAAAAGATAACAATTAACCCTGAGCTAGCAATCAATAAAGAGGTGCCTAAATCAGGCTGCTTGGCAATTAATAGTGATGGCAGAACAATCATTATCAAGCCGACTATCAGCCTAAATACTGTCGGTGCTAATGGACGTTCGGCCAAATAGGTCGCCACTAATAAAGGTACAGCTAACTTCATTAGTTCTGATGGCTGAAAACGGAAAAAACCAAGGTCTAACCAACGTTGAGCCCCTTTTCCTTCATGACCAAAGGCTAATACCCCAACTAATAAAATCAAACCTGCACCATATAGCCAATAAGATGAGTCTCGCATACGATCTGGGTGAATATTGGAGATTAATAACATAACAAAAAAGGCAGCGGCCATTCTTGTTAACTGTCTAATCATTAGCGCTTGGCTTTGATCGCCAGCACTATAGAGAATTACTAGTCCTGCACCTAATAAAGTTAATAGACCCAGTAATAAAACAGCATCAATGTGTATTTTTCTTAATGCTTTAGTGAGACTCCAACGCTGTGGATTAGCTCTGTCATTGAGTACACTATTCATCTGCTGTGATTCCAAAATATTGCTCTATAATCTTACGAGCAATAGGAGCAGCCATTCTACTTCCACTACCGCCATTTTCCACCACAATAGCAATGACGATTTCAGGTTTATCTGCTGGTGCAAAGGCAGTAAACAAAGCATGGTCATGTAACTTTTTAGCTAGTGTTTCGGCATCATATTTTTCATCTTGTTTAATACCAAATACTTGAGCCGTACCCGTTTTACCTGCCATTTTAAAAGGTAAACCTTTACCTACATGCCGTGCTGTTCCTCGTTGTCCATGAACAACTTCAACCATTGAATCAATCACTGCTTCCCAGTTCTGACTACTTTCCATTGGCAAAGCTTCAGACACTTTGCTACTAATTAACTGTAATTCGCTATCGCTTGTCTTTCTACTTGCTCGAGCAACATGAGGGCTAACATTCACGCCCCTCATAGCAAGCGTTGCAGTCGCTTGAGCAAGTTGAATGGGTGTTGTTTGATTAAAGCCTTGTCCAATCCCTGATATAACCGTTTCTCCAGGGAACCATGCTTGATTGCGTCGAGTGCGCTTCCATTCACTCGATGGTGAAAGCCCTCTACTTTCACTCGGCACATCTACACCTGTTCGATGACCAAATCCAAACAGGTCTAAAAACCCATGTAGACGATCAATACCAAGTGCATTAGCTAAGTCATAAAAATAAACATCACATGATTGTGAGATTGATGTTTTTAAGTCCACTTTACCGTGACCATGTGACTTCCAACAACGATAGCGATGATCTTGTCCAGGCAAACTAAACCAACCTGGACAAAAACTTTCGGTATGCTCATCAACCAAGCCCAATTCTAGTCCAGCTAAGGCAACAAAAGGTTTGAGCGTAGAGCCCGGCGGATAATGCCCTCGTAAAGTACGATCAAAAAGTGGACGGTCGAGCGAATCTCTTAAGACAGAGTAATTTTTAGTGCTAATTCCAGATACAAATAGATTTGGATCAAAATCAGGTTTACTCACCATAGCCAGTACACCACCCGTTTTAGGGTCAAGAGCAACAACAGCACCATTATATTCACCTAATTCTTGCGCTGCGACACGCTGCAAATTAACATCTAAATGAAGAAATAAATCTTGCCCTGCAGTTGAAGGCGTACTCTTAATCTCACGTACAATCCGCCCTTGTACATTTGTTTCAACTTGCTTATGCCCGACTTGACCATGCAATAAATCTTCGTAGTATCGTTCAATACCTGTTTTACCGATTTGTTGCGTACCTTTATAATTTTGAGCATCAATTCGTTTCTGATCACGTTCATTAATACGGCCAACATAACCTATCGTATGGGCAAATAATGCACCTTGTGGATAATGACGAATCAACCTTCCTACTACATCAACACCGGGAAAACGATGGCGGTTCACTGAAAACACAGCGACTTCTTGTTCCGTTAAACGCTGACGAAAGACAAATTGTCTAAAACCGCGTTGGCGTTTAATTCGCCCTTTAATATCGACAATTTCTTCATCTGTCATCGAAAACAGTAATGCTAACTCAGCTAATGTACTGTCTAAATCAAGTACGTTTTCAGGAGTAAGTTCAAGACTAAAGGTCGGGATATTCTCAGCGAGGATAACGCCATTACGATCAAATATTAAACCTCGCTGAGGAGGTAATGGCGTAATATCAACGCGATTTTGATTAGATAAGGTATTAAAATGTTCGTGCTCGACAACCTGTAAGACAGATAGTCTAACCATGACAATAAGAAACAGTAATCCAGCGATCAGAGCAGCAAAAATCAAACGCTCGTTGATTAATCTACTTTCACGAAAATGATCTTTTAAGGTAAATCGACTAGACACTAGAAGAGTTCAATATTAACGAACATGAAATGTGCGTCTCACACTTCTTAAAACACTATATATGACTGGCCAAATCAGCATGCTAGAAATAGCCGGCAGCCAAAAACTCCAACCCGCAGTGTGTGATTCAACGATTACAAATAATAACTGTAATAAAAGCACTAGTGAGAAAACACTTAAGGCTTGTTGCCACATAGGGTATTGACGAATTTGCAAATGAAATTGTAAGACTAAATATACAATTAAAGCATAAGCAAAGGCCAATAAACCTAAAGCTCCACCTAACATTACATCCATTAATAGCCCTACACTCCAAGCGAAACTAATTCCAATATGGTGAGGTGCTGCCATTGTCCAATATATTAGTGCCAGTGCTACAAATTCAGGGCGAAACATTCGAACTGAATCAGGTAATGGAACTAGCGTTAATAAAGCAGCCACAATGATGCTGATAATAATGACACCACCACCTTGAGATGTTTTGTTTGTTGCCATTAATCATCTCCTCCAGCTAATTCAGGGTTAATAATGTCATCAACTGAGTCTGCAGCGATTACTAACAAAACCTCTCGACTTGTTGAGAGTTTTGCTGCTGGTTCTACTTTGATCTCAGAAAATGCTTGCCCTTGTGAAGAGTTAACAGAAATCACACGACCAACAGGATAACCAACAGGAAAACGACCACCTAGACCGGAAGTAACTAATAAGTCACCGGCTCTAATATCTGAATTCTGAGGCAAATGTTCTAATTGCAGTGGCTCACCTAATCCTCGACCTGTAACAACTGCTCGTAAACCATTTCTATTTACTTGAACAGGTAAACCATGACTAGGGTTAGTCAGTAAAACCACCTGACTTGAGATCTTGCCAACCTGCATGATTTGCCCCATAACACCTGTAGCATCTAATACCGGTTGGCCAACAAACACACCATAACGTTCACCTTTATCAATCACGACTTGTTGAGAAAAAGGGTCAAGATCAACCGCTAAAACTTCTGCAACTTTTACCCGCTCATGCAAACGAAAAGAAGATCCTAATAATTCTCGTAAGCGCATATTTTCACGCTCTAAATCTTCTAGAGTTTGCAGTCGAACACTATTTGCTAAATTGATGGATTCTAATTGGGTATTTTTTTCTTTTAACTGTTTACGGTCTTTGAAAAACTCACTCGTCCATTCACTCGCATCACTTGGTAATGAAGCAATAGTTTGAATAGGATAGACAATGACAGATAAGACACTACGAACTGGGGAGAAATAGTTCATCCTAGAATCTAGGAAAAACAATACTAATGATGCCATTAATGCTAATAGCAATCGGGTATTTAATGAGGGATTGTTGGTAAATAAAGGTTTAATAATCTAATGCCCAAAAACTAAAAAACCTTTGCAAACTAAATTATCTGCAAAGGTTATGAGAAGCTTTTACTTAATTATTCATAAGTAAAAATATCTGTGCCTCTTTCATCAATCATTTCTAATGCTCGGCCACCACCACGTGCAACACAAGTTAGTGGATCTTCAGCAACAAGCGCAGGTAGACCTGTTTCTTCCATTAATAAGCGATCTAAATCACGCAATAATGCACCACCACCCGTCAGAACCATACCGCGTTCAGCAACATCAGCACCTAATTCAGGTGGCGTTTGTTCTAGTGCAGTTTTAACAGCTGCGACAATACCGCTTAAAGGATCTTGTAAAGCTTCTAAAATCTCATTGCTATTTAATGTAAAGCTACGAGGGATACCTTCAGCAAGGTTGCGACCGCGCACTTCCATTTCTTTAACTTCATTACCTGGGTATGCTGAACCAATTTCTTTTTTGATTCTTTCAGCTGTTGATTCACCAATCAATGTACCGTAATTTCGGCGAACATAATTGACAATTGATTCATCAAATAAATCACCACCAATACGCACAGAAGCAGAATAAACAATACCATTCAATGAGATAACGGCAACTTCAGTTGTACCACCACCAATATCTAACACCATTGAACCGCTAGCTTCTTCAACTGGCATGCCTGCACCGATAGCAGCAGCCATTGGCTCTTCAATCAAATACACATCTCTGGCACCAGCACCGGCAGCAGATTCACGAATAGCACGACGCTCAACTTGTGTTGAACCACAAGGAACACAGACTAATACGCGCGGACTAGGCTTTAAAAAACGACCTTCATGCACTTTACGAATAAAATGCTGCAACATTTTTTCTGTCACAGTGAAATCAGCAATAACACCATCTTTTAATGGTCGAATCGCTGTAATATTTCCTGGTGTGCGGCCTAACATTCGTTTAGCTTCAACACCTACGGCAGCAATTGAGCGAGGACCGCCAGGACCTTTATCTTGTCGTATTGCTACAACTGATGGCTCATCAAGGACAATTCCTTTTCCACGTAC
>ENA-ORXI01001553-ORXI01001553.1-sediment-metagenome-genome-assembly--contig:-NODE-1553-length-17606-cov-3.271607_pt1 | contig 17606 bp, 11 predicted proteins | sample MGYA00237861_ERZ511468 | MGnify/ENA primary metagenome ERZ511468 (study PRJEB26299, sample SAMN06266213) | sediment metagenome | isolation source: Hudson Canyon methane seep mesocosm | place...
TTTTAACTATTTTCTCTTATTTTTGTGATTTTTAAACTGAAGTTATCATTCACTACTTTAATATTGTTATCTTTTAATACGTATGTATTTTTATCACTCCCGATACAAATAGAATATCTATTTTGTTCGTATTTCTTTTTCTTGCTGGCAATTTTCTTGGCAAAATCTTGCTGAGTATAGTTTCCATACAGTTCAATTTGGTGTTTCTTGGAAAAAGGAATATTGTATTTCTTTAATTCTATCGCTATTTCCTTGAGAGTTTCTTTTGAACCTTCAATAAGTAGGGGGTTTTGAACCACCTCAACTAATCTTTCACTGTCTAGCATATATAAATTTGTGTAAATGCCTGTGCTGTTTAATTTTAAAGATAGCTTGTTTAGGAGTGAGTATAGAGAATATTTTTGCTCTGGGACCACTTTAATTGCTTTTGATGTAAGATGCTTGGGCATATTCAACAATATATCGCTCATTGAAAAAACCCTTACGAGATCTCCTCCACTGATAAAATTACTTTGAAATGTATAGTCAATGCTATCCAGTTCTTTTTTTAGTGTATTTTTCTCGAAAGTATCTGAAATAAATACTTGTTTGACTCGACTATCATCTCCGAAGTTCTCAATAAGAACTTTTATATCTTTTAGGTTTTCATTTAGTTTATAGAAATTGGAAATACCAGGAAAGCTTGGATTTTCATCAGTCAGGTTATTTATTTTTGCAATGAAGCCCATTTTGTAAGCCTGGTCTTTGATACCTTGCTCTAATGACCTTTTCAACTTTGGAATTTTGCATATCTTTTCAACTTTTACATCTTCTTTCTTTATATAGTTAGACATATCCACTTTGTCTTCTTCTAGTTTTTCAACTTTAAAACTACATCCTGTGAATAGCGCAAGCATTAGTGCACTTGAAATGCAAATTATTTTTTTATTATGAATCATTTTTTTTCTCCTTTGAGCAGATTCTCAATTCTTCCTACTAGGTAGTTGTATTGTTCTAATTTTCTAGCGTTAAGTGTTTTCTTTAGTTTTTTGTGTTTTCCAATCGCAGTTTGTAATCTTTTATGTCCATGTTCTATTTTTAAAACTGTATCTGGTGTAATGCTAACAAGTGCAGTGCTTATTTCTCGTGCAGCTTCTTTCTTAGAGAAGGTCCCATTTTTTAGAGTCTCAAATATTTCTTGAAATAATTGCTTATCTTCTTTAAGTATTTTCGATAATCTAATTCCATCTGCTGATGTAATTTTGCCCTCAGTCAATAGTTTTTTAATCTGCTCATTAAATGAGAGTATTCTTGCTTTTCTTTTGAGGGTAGAAAATGAAATCTGCATAGAGGCAAAATACTTATCAAATCCCTTGATAAGATAAATATCATTTTTTTCAATCTCGTGATTTTTTGAACTATTTTTTTGGTTGACATAATTAATATAACTAGAAAGTTTGTATAGACCGGATTTTATTTTATTCAAATCAGTGTACTCAAGAAAGTCTTCGGGGCAATCGTTGAAAAAAATAGGAATCGTCTTGAGGTGCATAGAAGCATCATCTATATCACTCAGCCCAGTTCTTTGTTTGTTTTCATCTACAATAAGCATAATGATTTGCTGAGGTGTGGGGTCGGTTATAATTTTTGCCTTAATGGTGTTCCTTCTGGCAATAATTGAAGCCTTACATCTTCTTCTTCCATAGATAATTCTGTATTTTTTTGTGGGATGATTAATGGGATAGATGCAAACAGGTTGCATCACTCCTTGTTTTTCTATACTCTTAATAAAAGAAAGAAAAGATTCGGACATTTCATTTTCTTCTTCATTTTCCTTTTCGCGATCATTTAAATCGTTTTCGAGCAAAATATCTGCAATATTTATATCATTGTACATATCTTCGTTTATATTTGAATCGGACACTCTGTTGCTCCACTTGAATTAATTTAATGTTTTCAAAAAAATAGTATCATATTTATTCTTATAAAACAACTAAAAACAACTTTTTTTGTTTCATTTGTTGTATTTTAAATGTATTTTGGTAATAATGTATAAAATAATATTTAACATTTATTAAAGGAATATAATGAAAACAACTGCTAAAAAAGACAAGAACACTCTTAAACAAATAAAAGCATTCGGTGTTGAATACTACAATAAGGATCAAGCATATATTCGTTTGTATACAGGTGAAAAGGCAGACTCTTATAGTTACTCTCTTCCTCTGTCTTTTATGGTGGAATCAGATGAAAAGTCAAAAAAGCAACTGACGCTAAATAAACTTCCAAAAAAATCCGCCCTTTATAGTGCAACTTCCTACACGAAGGGTAATTTTCAACTTGAAAGTAATCCACTTGTAGCAAAGCAACTTTTAGAAATGTTCAAGAATGACAAGACCGTTGATAATATAATTGCAGTGGAAAACAATTCAGAAGCAGGGTCTTCTGAAACATCTTATTTTAGAGACACAGATTTCTCAAAGCTCAAAGCTTATTTCAAAGACTCTTCTGCAAAACTTAAGAAAAACGACGCAATAGCAATTGAAGCAAACTGGAATGGTGATATTCCTTTAATGTCTGAAACATACAGTCTTGCAAACTCTTTCTTGGTAACGGGTTCAATTTTATCAGTAGTAAGAAATTTTGCGTTCGCAATATCCTCTCATATTCTACAAACTGCAGCATCTGAATACTCAGGACTCACAGATTTTGAATTGCTTTTCAATCAGGAGTTTAAAATCAAAAATGCAAAAGAAAATATTGCATTGCACATATTGGACAATTATGTAGCAAACAAGATTGGGAGACAGAGTAAATTTAAGTTTGGCGATTCTGAACTTGCGGAAAGTATTTTTGAAGCAGATAAGGAACAAAAACTTTTCGCTCCGTATATTGATGTGATGAATCGAGCAATGGAAGGGTCAAGGACAAGTTTTAAAGAAGCAATTGAACCCTTTTATAGTGAAGAGCTAGTTTCACTGTCTAAAAGAAACGGTTTCGTCGAGACTTTTTACGATAATCTGGCAAAAATTAACCTCGGCTTTGCTGTGAACAACCCTTCTTCTGACTATCGTGCCACCCAGAAAGAAATATTAAAGTACTTACAGTTTGAAGGGAGAGAAGGAAAAGATAAATTTCATATTCTTGATAATGTTAAAAGTGAAGATGCGATGCAGAGTGTTGATTCAATTTATGAACATAATATCAATGATGCGAATGATGTGTTTACAGTGTTAAATGCAAAAACAACTAAAGACAACGGGTTAATTGGTATGTATGACCTGCATCAAACTGATAGCAGACATGTCCTTCAAATGGTGGGGTCAATTACTAGTAAGAACAACTGCTTTATGTTGCTTAATGAAACACAGGCGGAACTGTTGGCAGGAAGACATGACAGTGATACCTTTATCGTGGCAGGTGACGGGAGACACTTTGGTGTCGAAGATAAAAATGATTTGTATTTAATGTATTTTCCAGACCGCTATCACACAAATTTTGATGCGTTTACTGTTCATGGGGGAAAAAATCCTCTTAAGACACACTCAGGAGTAATTACATTACCAAAATGGGACGACTCAATAAGTAAAACCAAGAACAAAACAAATGCGAAACAGTCAATATTTAACAATATTAGTAATTCAAAAAGTTCTCACGACAAACAAGCCATTGCAGAAGTGTATACTAATGCCGTGGTTTTTGATTCTGATAAACTTAAGAAGAATATTAGTATTTCACTGGAGGAAAACAATAACAAAGATTTTTTGAAAAAAAACTTCAAGGAATTTTGTGTTCAAAACTTATTTCACCAATTAAGTACACTTAACATTTCAGGCTCAGCAAAAAAAATACCAAATAATTTCTATTATGAAGAGAGTGCTCCAGCCTCCATTGAAGATATAAAGAAGAATCTTCCCTTGGCTACTCATATCGCAAGAATGCCAATTGGAGAGACTGTATATAATGTAGCTAAAAACCTAAAAATTGAACTCCCAGAACCCTCAAGAACATTTCACTTGGGAAATCCAAAATTAAATATTGCTCATCTTCCAGAAAAAGATAAAGTAACTAGTAAAAATATAGGGGCAATGGGTTTCTCATATCTCCCTAAGAGTTTTACGCTTAAAGCTACAGAAGATAAAGAGAAGTTACTTGAAATAATAAAAGAAATTGTTGAAGAGAATAAAACATCCAAAGATGTTAGCTTCCTTAAATTGTTTACAAAAGATATGGAAAGTGAAATTCTAAAAGCGGATTATCTCTTTTTGAAAAATGAGCAAACGATGAATGAGGCTTCTAGATTTGTGTCTAAAGAAATACTTGTGCTTGGAGATAGCTATGCAAAAGACATGGGGAAGCTTAATATATCTTCTTCTTCATTTTATCAAAAACTTAAAGAGAAAAAAATATTCAACATTGACGACTATATTGAGGTTGAGAATTTGTCAACCAAAGGTCTTAAAAAACTATCTGAATCATTATGTCAATATATTTCAGAATTCAAAGAGGACCATTTCAAGGAGACCAGCGCTGACAAGAGTAAGATTGATTCAATTCTGATTGGAAAGGTGCTGCCTATACTTTTTAAACAAGAGCACACTCCTGATGAGCAAAGTTTGCTTGTTGCTATTGGTAAACATTTTAAACTTGATGATTTCTATGATCAATTTCTAACTGTCAATACAACTGACTTGCTACTATCAAAGGTGAGCAGTTCATTAGAATATGGTTCGAAACAAAAAGAGCAACTTTTATATTTCCTAAACAAGAACTTTGCTAGAAAAGAATTTAAAGCAATCAATGAAAACAGTCAAAAGTTTTTTAAGATTTTATCTCAGATTGTGCCTGATGATAAACAATTTAAGACTCTAGAGAATGAAATATTCACTGTCGTTCGAGATAAAAAACTGATTGAAAATGCACTGACTAAAACCATCAAGAGTTACACAACTGCTTTGATTGTTGAGAATAGATTGGAGTCGCTTAAAAAATTAGAAAAAGAATATTCACTAGACAAAAGTGATGACAAGCTTCACCAAATTAAAAAAACATACGCAGAATTAAAAAAGATTAACGATAATATGTATCTTAATATCATGGGACTTAGACCTTTTCAGTATACCGAGGCGCTTGGTTTTGCTGCATTAAAACAAAAGAATAGTAAAGACACGATGATGTTGTTTGCAGAAATGAGAGTTGGAAAAACAAGAACTGAACTCACCTCTTTACTATTACAATCATTCTTGACTGACGCTTCTTCCGCAAGAAGCCAATTTTATGTCCAAAATAAGAATATTGACGACATTGCAGAACAAGCTTTTGATATGTTTCCTTTAATGGCAAGAGATATGCTTTGCTATGGAACAAGTGAGAAAGCATTTATTTTCAGCAAGGATAAGAGTTTAGAAATGCCATTGAACCTGGTAAATTTTGTTTCTCCTCAGATTGTGGCAGTTCTTAGGGATGTGTTGTCATATAGATTCGCAAAAGATTCATTAAAGAGTGATAGTGAGATTCTAATCGATACATATTCTAGTGATATGGAGCAATTGTTTCACATGTCAAAAAAATCAAGCGTGACAGAAATTGAGAATAAATATTCAGAATCGCCTTTTGTGGAAGTATTAAGGCTCAATAAGAAATATGGGAAAGCAGATGAAAAGCTAAAAGAGTCACTTAAAACAACATTTTTATATATCGAGAGAATTTACAAACAAGGATACTTGAGCGAAAAGGACGCACCCGCAGTAGCCAGCAAGATTGATAAATTTGTTTCTAAATATTATAGGTCTAAGCTTCTTCAGAGTAATGCAAATAAGAGTAGATTCGGAGTGGATTTGCTTCCTAAAAACATTCTCTACTCTTATGATATCAACTCAACACTTAGCAACGTAGATTTTGAAAAAATAGATGTTAGAAAGAAAGTGTCTTTGAAGACTGCAGTTAAAACTCCTTATTTGATTAACGTGAAAGAAGAAAACTCATTTACAATTGCAAAACACGAAATGAGAGATCTGAGTATGATTGAAAAGATTAGAGTTTTAATAGAAGAATATTACTCGGTTGATTCGAAAATCGAACAGCATGGTGATAACGCGACAGTCATTGTTAATGCAATTAGTACCTCTCAAGATAACAAGAATGAATTTGTAGGAAAAATGCTTGACGAAAAATTCGAAAAAAGATTTAGCACATACGGACTTAATGAGGACATAGTTAAGGCATTAATAGTTTCCCATGTCAGTCCTCTATTTTTAAAAGCAATGGAGAAAACTGCTGAGTCCCCATATTATAGAATTAAGGGCTCTGAGGACATTTCTACAATGTGGAAAATTGACATTGGTGAGATATTCAATAGGGATGAGCTGTACAAAAAAGCAAAAGCACTTGGATTTGGAACAAGTGATGATAAGTACGAAAAGACATTGGATGTAATGTCGGAGATGGCAGAATTGAAAGATATCGCACAGGGTATTAATAAGGAAAACTACTTTGATGCAATTTTTAATTATTTCTACACTCCTTTAAATAAAACAAACAAACAAAAAGTCAAAAGTATATCACCATTGTTATACTCAAAGGCCTCAGCTTTTACTTCCGAATTCTCTATTGACATGCAGGCAAAAGATAACACTATTATGTTTCCTGTTACATTAGAAGAAAAAGATTACGAAGGTAATAAAACGAGCATACATAGAGTGGAAATATTTTCACTTAATACCTCACGGATAGATAGGGACTTTATTGAAAATTACAAAAGCAAAAAAATTACAAAAGCAAAGTTGAACTTTTCACAAGACGGAAGCCATTCGCTAATGAGTATCCCAATTCAAGATGATATGGATGCGTTGTACAGTGGGAAAAGAATGCAAAATCTTGCAAGTACTGTCGTTTATGGAATCAACGCTAATTCATCAAGAAATATTGGGATTGATGAAATTCATAAAGGGCTTAAGCGTTCTTCATTTGGAGGAGCAGGGAAACTTTTTGATGTTATTTCAATGCTTCATAAAAACACAATCGGCAACGGTGGAAGTTTTGCTTCTTTATCAGGTACTCCGATTTCTGGAAAAGCAAGCGATATTGGACCTATTATGACAACAGGTGCGAGTGCAGAAGTTGGAGACAATATCAGTAAGAATATCCAAAGATATTGTACGTCATATGCATTTAAAGATGAGTTAGATGCTCTCATGATTGGTTTTTTAAATGAAAGACTAACAAGCTCTGAAATACATCGTGTTTTCATGAAAATCATGTCTGACTCTACGTTTACGCCTGACAAAATTAGCCTTGACTCCATGAGGGATGAGGTTCATGTGTTTGCAAGAAAAACTATCAATAATATAGATAAAGAAGATTTAGAGCAGATGATTAAAAATATACATAGTACATCTATAGAATCCAGAATAAACAATTTTAGAGATGTTTTTGGTGGAGTTGATGCTAAAAAAATCAAAAAAAATAGTAAATATAAAGTCGATGTGCTTAAAGTCGTTTATGCAAAAATTAAAGAGTTTACAACACAAGTGCCTGGAATATCAAACTTCACTACATTGTCGGAAATTATAAGAAAACTTGGTAACAATAACGCAATTTCGATTTCGCGTCCAACTGACGAGGTTAAATATAATGTCCTTGATAGAGAAAAGATTCTGAAAATGATACACGAGCGCGACAACTCAACAAATTTAACGCTTGACTATAAAAATATGCAGCATAAAATCCTAATGCTAGATGTCGCACTTCGGAAGTATTCACATCATACGCATGTTATCAAAGTAAAAAGTAACCTTGGAAAAGTATTCAATGCTTTCAGTATTCAATTCTTTGATAAAAACAATATGGTTAATACGATGAACAACATTGACTATACTCCAGGTGGGGAGGGTATTGCATTTTTAAATTCATTAATTGCAAGTACGAGTAAAACAACCAATGATTCAATTGCTGATTTATTCACTCGTAAATTAAATGGAGAGGATTTGACAGAGAAGGTTGATGCTGAGAAAATAAAATTGTTTGAAAGTATTATGCCTTTATTTGTCAAATACCTAGACGATTATTCAGGTATATATAATGATGCAAAAGACTCTTTTGAGGCCAGTTTAAACACAATGCCTAAAAGCGAACCCAGACCTATTAAGTATGGACCGTTCGTTCTGGGGGCAATTAGAATGATAAATGAAGTTAGTCCGATTGTCGCCGGAAACATTGTTATAGGAGGAAAAACTGAGGGAGATTTAAAGGTAACTTTTGATTCTAATTTTGAACCAGTGTTGACAAATCAAAAAAACGAAGAACTTCCATTGGTGTTTAAAACAAATATTAAAGTGAACAGATGGGAATTCTTAAATGGACACTTGGAAGTACCTTTTAATTTAGTCAACACAGATGATAAAGAAATGCTTGAGGTTGTTGCTACAAGCGGGAGCGTTGAACTCTTTAAAAACCATCTTGATGGCAATGAAAACATAAGAGTAATGTCTGGGAGAAGCAGTATATTGCAGGCAAGCTTTCTCGATACAATAGCTGCAGGAATAAAAAGAGAAGATCAAGATAAGTCCTTGGTTATTATAGTTAATCAATCCAGTGGAGCAGCGGGTAATATCCAGAACCTCATCAACTTGATAGATGAAAAAACGCTTACAAAGAATAATATAGACATTAAAATCTCAAATTCATCTGCTTCATTTACCAATATCCTCAATGAGGTAAACAAGAACAAGAATGTGCAAATTGCAGCAGTAGGTAATTATATTGCCTTAGCTGAAGGAATCGACATGTCAATGATAGACACTGGTTTTTACCTTGGTTCGTTGCGTGCATCTGCTGAAACTATACAGTCTTTCGCTAGACAGCGTGGACACAACAAAGAAGAATCCTCATTCTATTTAATACAAGACGGTGCAGTAGAGAGATTGAGACATCCCACTCATGAACTGCGGTTCGGGAATAAAGTTTTTTCTGATTTTGCACAAGCTATCAAAAGTGGATTTCAGCTAGATGAGTTCAATACACCAGAGGCCATAGTTGCTTACGATGATACTGTTGCAAAATCAGTAGTGTCATCTGTGGTTGGTGCAAACTTTGATACCCTTGAAAAATTAAAAGCTTATGAGGCGATAATGTCGGGAGTACTACCAGAAGAGAAAATGACATTTGAAGAAAAAGGATTATACGAACATTCAAGTGAATATAAAAATGACCAGTTAAGAATCAAAGAAGAGGAATTGTTAGCAGAAAAGCTCATGGCTTCAAAAGCAGAAAAAGAAAAAAGTAAAACCGAAGCCAAAGAAGAACCAGTAGCTCCAGCGGTTTAGCCTTGTAAAGACAAGGCTAAATCTCTACTAATTACAAAAAAACAACACTTTTCATTCCTTTTGAATAATTTTTCTCTTTTTGAAAATAAAATATTGATAGGATATGAATATTAAATAAAGGATAACAATGATTTCTCTTACAATAAATGAATTTAACAATTTTTTAGGGGACAATAAAAAGAGTAATTCTAAATATCAAATTAGGAAAAAAACGGGATTTCAACACAAATATGATGGTAAAAATAGTATCGCTATGAGTTTTGATGTTCTAGACCTAGTATCTCAAGAAGAAATAAGATTTACAATAAACTATGACGGGGGTAAGGTTGATATTTATCCCAATGAAGTGGTCGTATTTGGGAATAGAACCATTGAGAAACTTGATGGTATATCTTTCCTTAACGATCTGCATGAGGCTAACCAATGTTGTCCTTACTTAAAGCATGTGTTTAAAGAAAATGAGTCCGTAATAAAATCAAATATGAAAAAGTTTGATGATGCGCTAATAGGCAATGAAGTTAAAGCCACTTTAGAAGTAGCTACACCTTTATCGAATGCTGAAAAAACAAAAAAACAAACACCTGCCTTATCAGTAAAACCATTTAAAAATTTTAGACAAATTAATCTTCCTGCGATTGATTCAGACGTAGATAAAGGCTTATTTTTGAATGCCGGAAGTAAGCCTGTTCTGCTATATGGTCCTGCAGGTAGTGGTAAATCTTACGGCGTAAAAGAATTTAAGAGAAAACTAGAGATTTCAAGTGGTGTTCCTGTATCTTATTATTCGAAATTACTAACAAAAGAAATGGATAGGTCAGACCTCATTGGATATCCTGGTCTTGACGGTTACAATTATGGCCCACTTTCAAAAGCACTAATGTCAGGAAGAGATGGAAATTTAACTATAGCCTTCTTTGATGAAATAGGAAGAATTAAGGACACATCAGTCTTTTTCAATTTATACGGCGGAGATTTTTATTCAATTGAAACTGGAAATCAAATAGAATTAGTTCAGTTGACCGTTAATGAAAATGAGACTGCATGGTTTCAAATATCAGACAAAAGAAAAGCGCAAGGACTGATACAATTTGAAAATGAAAAAATTACAATGGAAAACAATGGAGACAACCCTGTATTTCAAAATTTATCAGAACAAAAAATTGAGGAATTATCGGCTCATGGTAAAATTCCATTAATTCATCAAAAAGACTACAATAGATTTAACTTTGATAATATTGCCATATCATCATTTAAAACCCAAGAAGTTGTATCTTGCCCTGTGGAAAATTTACTGGTTGTTGCGGCTGCGAATGTGGGCACTCAATATGTTAGCCATTTTAAAATCGGAACTGATATTGCATATGATTCAAGATGGGCATTTGTAGAAACTAAAGCACCTACTACAAAGGACTATGTTAGAAAATTTGAATTCTTACTTGAGCAAGGTCTTGAGAGAGGTTATTTAAAATGGGGACTTTCTGAGAAAAAATCAAAAGACACAATTAAGAAATTCGGAAAAAATATACACGATTTATTTGACGGTATTAAAAAGCTTGTTGACCAAAAGGCATTGGGCGCTCCAGGGAATATTAATTATAGAGTGTTCGAAGAGATGGCCAATAATCTTGCTATGTATGTTAACCCTAATAAAATTGCCCTCAAAGAGGTTGTAGAAAATCAATATAAGTCAATTATACGTCATGAAGAAGGGGCTGATAAAAGAATCCCAGTTCAGACCGAGCTTATGTCTATCTCTTCTGTGGTTAAGCTTGTCTTGGGCACGGGAGAAGCAAAGAATGTAATAAAGGATATAAGTATAGAAAGTGAAAAAACGCTTACTAAAGAAAGAGAAGCCGAGAAAAGTTCTTCTTTAGGTAATTTGATAGATTCCACAATGATCAACGATCCTTCTGAACAAATAATTAATGATGCGGGTATAAGCAGATGAATACAGACTTTTATAATTCAACTAAACAGACAGAGGACATATATGACTCTTATGCAAAATTAAACATGATGAATGTATTTAAGTCTAACGAGAAGTATAAGTTTAGCCTCAAAAAAGAATTTGAAACTGCTTGCTGGTGCTATATAAATGACACTCACAATATAACAGTCGGAGACCAGATATTTGAAAGAGTTGACCCTGACTACGATGACTATTCAAACGTTGTTTATAAATATATTGTGCATGAGGCGGGACATGCTTGTTTTACCTCAAGAGACTTAGAAGCATTATCTAAAAAATTAGAGCAGCAAAACATAAGCTTTCAGTTATTTAATTTGTTTGAAGATGCAAGAATTGAACATCTTATGAGGGTTCTTCATGGAGTCAATTTTAATTGGACTGACTTTGAACCTATTCCAGAAGATAAAGCAGATGAAAAAGCTTTAACTACATTTTTTAAAATAATTCAAACGGAAAACAGAAACATATTCGACGTTCCTTATTATGAGAGAGTGATTGAATATTACACTCGAAGCCTTGAGGCAAATACAGATGAAAAAATGATTGACCTGTTGAAGGAATGGATTAAAGAATTTCCTAATGAGCAAGAACCCAACAAAGACCAACAAAAAAATAATTCCATGTCGCAAGATGGAGAACCTGAAGAAGGTGGAAGTCCAGGGTCAAAAGGGAAAAGTGAAGAAGGGAAAGATTCCAAAGGTGGAAAAAGCAAAGGCAAAGGTTCAAAAGGAAAAAAAGTCGAAATGAAGCCCATTTCCGAAATGAGTGATTTAGAAATTGCAGCAGCCATTGCAAGTAGCGAAGAATTTAAAGAGAAATTCGAAGAAGACATTGAAGTGATTATACAAGATGCCGAAAGTGCTGCTGAGCAATTAAGAGATGAGTTGGGCCTTGAGGAAGATACGAATTCGTCTGTTAAGATTTTAGGAGAAGTTAAGTGCCTGGAGATAAGTACATTGGCAGCAACAGATACTGAGACCTTATTTGACAAGGAAGCCGAATATAACCCTAATGTAGTGTATGAAGATAAAATAGATGAGGCAAAAAAAGAATTAAAAAGAATACTCAGAGATGTTGACACCGAGCGAGTGAACCAAACAAAACCATCAAATTATTTTAATATCAAAGGTGTACTTGCTTATCAGCAAGGCGATGCAAGAAGCAAATTATACAAAACCAATATCGATGAAGATGAAATTTATTCAAAGAAGAAGGTTTTTCAAATGATTGACACTTCGGGCTCTATGAAAAATCATCCAATAAGAAGTGCCCTAACTTTAAGCGTGGTTTTAAATCGTCTATGCAAAGAAGGCTTATTTGAAGGGTATATTAGTGGGTCAAAAGAAAGAAGAGGAAAAGCTATCGTTCAAGGTTTCCAATTGCCAGTTAATGATGGAATGATTACAAGTTTAAAAACGGGTGGAGCTGAAGGTTTAGGGTATGCAATTAATAGAAACTCTCACCTTATGAGTCAATGTGATTATGTATTCATAATAACAGATGGGCACATTCACGACTTAAACCTAGACCTACTTAAGATTAACCACCCAGAGATTTATCAAAAAACTGTTGGAATATATGTTGGAGATGCATCACATTCCAGTAAAAATATGAGTAAATGGTTTAGGTACAGCATAATAAACAATGATTTTCTTGATACTGTCAAAGATATTGCAAAACTTTTGGACCCAAATGTTGATCCCACGAAAATGATTAATGCGATATGTAAAGATTTAGAAGGAAATTTAATTATAGAAGAAAAAAACGAAAATTTTAAAAAAAACGAGGAGGAAAACTGTATTTTAGTGCCATAGAAGGAGAAAATAATTGGCACAAGAATGTCACAAAAATATAATAATTAATCAAACATAAATTATTATTTTTATACTAATTAAATTATTTAAGTAATAAATAAGACGATAATCGGCTAAAAGTAAACGAAAAATAACTTTTTGGCTTACTTTGTTTGCAATTATTTGATGTTATTTGTGACAATTGTTTTGGTGTTTTTAATCGTATTTTCGATTAAAATTGATTTAATAATAATTAATATGAAAAAGCCATATCTCTCAATAAAACCTTATTTAAGGTAAGTGTGAGTGTTGCTTTTTCTTTATAATTTTAAAAAGTTATAAAAAAATTACCCTATTAAGTAATTTTTAAATATTTAATAGATACTATTTTATTAGTTATTTATCAGAATAGGAGAAACAATCTTGAATAAAAGTAAGAATAAAAAAGTAAACGATACAGTTTCAGAATATGAAGAAGGTCTCATGTTTTTAGAGTCAAGCAGTTCAAATGTTGGCTTCATTACAGAAATAAATGAAAAGGGTGTAACTCTTAAAATGTTTCATCCTCAAGAAGAAGAGCGAAAAGTTACAAATGAAGTACTGGAACTTGATTATAAAAATACATACGAGAGAGCTTCCATTATTTTAGACTCTATGGGCTCATAAGGAATTAATTTGGACGTTCATTGCATTGAAGACGACAAGATATACTATTTTCCAGATAAGAATGAAGTTTTTGATGAGAAAAACTTCATTGAAGAAAACAAGGAAAATGATATTGATACTATTGTGATTCTTACAGACGATGAAAAAAGCGCACTGACTATACCCGACGGTAGTGATTCGGATTCATTGGGCTTAAAGGAAGAGTCGGAAAACAATGAATCCGGAGAAGTTTTCTCTAGTGATGGAGAGTTTGATTTAGATATTAACTTTGAAGAGCAAGTGCTCCTTGAATCACTTGATGAATACTCGCTTTCAGACATTCCAAGTGATAGTGATGACGACGATCTAGGTGATGAGATTCATGCAGATAGTTTCTCTTTACCGGATAACGTCGAAATTAATGACGACGATGAAAATGATGATGATATGTCTGATGTTCTGGACATAAGTAAAAAAACATCGAAAATGCGTGTTGATGATATATATAAAAAGCACACAAAAGGTTTATTATGAGAAAAAAAATTATAGCAGGTGCAGTTATAACTGCAGTGGCTGCAACATCATTGTTTGCAGCAGGAAGATATTGTGAGAATTCAAATGGTTCTGGAAAATTCACGATGGGTTCTGGAAATATGTCCAGTCAAAACATGCAAGGTCATCACAAAAAAGGTCAAAGTGGATTTAAGATGAAAAAAATGTTTGAGGCTTTAAATTTAACAGTTGAGCAACAAACAAAGGTTGATGCAATCATCAAAAATCATAAGAACAGCAAAACATCTATGAGTGATGCGTTTACGAAAACAAGTTTTGATAAAACGAAGTTTATTCAATTTTCATCAGAAAAAAGAGATAATATGATAAAATCTAGAGCTGATATGGTTGAAGCCATTTACAACGTGTTAAACGATGAACAAAAACTTCAATTAAAAGTATTAATGGATTTGAAAATGAATCATATGAGTAAAAGGTTTAACAGTGATAAACATAGCTATGGTCGAGGATGATGCAGAACTTGCATCTGTTTTGACCCAATATTTAGCAAAATTTAATATTAAAGTAACGAATTATGAAGATCCATATCTGGGATTGAGTGCGTTAAGAATGTATGATTATGATTTAATCATACTGGACTTAACCCTTCCTGGTATGGATGGGTTGGATGTGTGCAAACAAATTGTCAAAAATCATGATATCCCCATTATTATCTCCAGTGCCAGAAGTGATATCACTGATAAAGTCATCGCTTTAGAATTAGGTGCGGATGATTATTTACCTAAACCTTATGATCCAAGAGAGCTCGAAGTTCGAATCAAATCAATACTGCGAAGATACAATCATACAATAGAAGAGAAAACACCCCCTAAAATATTTGTTTTGAACGATGACAAAAAAGAAATCACCAAAAACACTACTCCATTGAAGTTTACAGCAGCTGAGTACGAGATACTCTCTCTTCTTATCAAACGAGAGGGTTTTGTGGTTTCAAGGGAAGATATTTTTGATAATTCAAACTTATTGACTTGTGATGATGAAAACTCTGGAAGTATTGCTGTTATCATTAATAGAATAAGACAAAAAATAGAAGAAAATCCAAAACAACCCAGCTTTTTTTTAACTGTAAGGGGCATGGGATATAGGTTTGTACAATGAAGTCTATAAAATGAGGTCTAAAGAATGAGAAAAGAATCAATATTTTTTACCATAACAATATCGTTTGTTATATCCATGCTTTTAGTAATAGTGAGTTTTTCCATCATTGTGCACACGGGTCAAATGAAAAAAGAGACACATCTGCAAAAAAAGTATTTTCCAATAGTAAGAATGTTTGTTAAAGAGCAAAGGCATTCTGGTCTTACTGATGAGTTGAAAAAAAACTTAGAAGTAATGAATATGGAAGTAATATCAGATAAAAAATTTACAACGGCATTGGTCTATAATCCACAAACCAAAGTTTTGATTGAAAGAAGATCCAACAGATATTTTACTCGAGTGTTAAATTTAAATGATGTCAATTATGTTTATGTTCAAAATAAGCACGATATTTTTTTATTGAAAGACAACAATACCATCAGCGACAATAAAAAATATGTTGCCCTGCTGGTTTTTGGTGTAATTATACTGACCTTGATTATCTCTTTTTTAACAACCATTAGAAAACTCTATCCTCTTAAAATACTCAAAGATAAAGTGACAACCTTAGGCGATGAAAACTTTGATTTTGAGTGTTGTGATACAACAAAAAAAGATGAGGTTTCACAACTGGCCTTAGAGTTTAAAAATACCGCTTTAAAGTTAAATGACTTAAAAGAATCACGAAATGTATTTATCCGAAATATCATGCATGAATTAAAAACACCTATTACCAAAGGAAAGTTTCTAATCGAGCTCAACAATACTGAAGAAAATGTTGAAAAACTCAAAAGAGTCTTCCATAACTTAGAAACATTGATCAACGAATTTGCTTCAATTGAAGAGTTGATTACGTCTAGTAAAAAAAACTTGGATAAAAATAACTACTATTTTGAAGATATTCTTGATGAAGCTGTTGATAAATTGATGATTGAAAAAGAGATGATTGACAATGAAACACAAAATATAAAACTTTTTGTGCATTTTAAACTTTTCAGTGTAGCCATAAAAAATTTAATTGATAATGCGATTAAATACGGCGATGGGAAAAAACCTGTGATAAGAACCGTAGGAGATGATATTATTGTTGAAAATCATGGCAATAAATTGAACAATGAACTTGAGACTTATTTCGAACCTTTTTCAAAAGATGAAAATAAACAAAGCGGAAGCTTTGGATTGGGACTTTATATCGTGCACCATGTACTAAAAGCAAACGGTTATGTTTTGCAGTATGAATATGAAGAGGGAATAAACAAATTTAAATGTGTGAAAGTAGAACAAGATGTATGAAAGTAGAATAAGATAATTGAATTATGATATAGCAATAATAGGTGCGGGTGCTAGTGGATTGATGCTGGCTTCGCAGCTTAATAATATAAGTGGACAAAAAACAATTCTCATTGATTCAAATGCGAAGATTGGAGAAAAGATAAAAGTAAGTGGTGGGGCTAAATGTAATATCACCAATGAGAATATCACTTGTGATAATTATTTGGGGGATCCAGACTTTGTTCAGAGCATTTTGGACGGTTTTACGAATAAACAGTTGTTGCAGTTTTTGAAGAAAAACGGTGTCTCTCCTAAAATAAACGAAAAAATAGTCAAAGGCACGTATTTTTGTAATTCTTCATCAGATGTAATTTCGATGTTTTCGAAACTCTTGTCAAATGTCAAAGTTTCTTTAAATACAACCGTTAAAGACGTAAGTTACGAAGGTGTTTTTAAACTGCAAACATCAAAAGGCGTAATCCAAGCAAAAAAATTGGTCATTGCAAGTGGAGGACTTAGTTTTCCCTCTTTGGGTGCGAGCTCACTCAGCTTTGATATTGCAAAATATTTTGGACATAAAGTCAATACTTTAAATTAATATCACTGATTTTAAAAGCCTTGATCAAAATCGCAATCAACAAATAAGAAATTAATCCAATAAATACCAATCCAACTAAATAAGCTGATTTGTAACTTTGTTCATAGGCAAGATTCGCTGAAAAATAAATAATCAAATAGTCAAATAAGAAACCCATAATAATCACCGAAAAAATTATTCTTATAAATCTAGAAAAAAAAATTAAATTAAAATTAAATAAATTTTCTTTTTTTAAAAAAATAAATAGTAAAATAGAGTTAAACCAAGATGATATTGTCGTTGCAATAGGAATAATTATAAATCCAATTTTTTGAAAAAAAATAACACTAATAATAATATTTAATACAACTGAAACTAATGAAATATAAAATGGTAAT
>ENA-ORXI01001554-ORXI01001554.1-sediment-metagenome-genome-assembly--contig:-NODE-1554-length-17598-cov-13.571486_pt1 | contig 17598 bp, 19 predicted proteins | sample MGYA00237861_ERZ511468 | MGnify/ENA primary metagenome ERZ511468 (study PRJEB26299, sample SAMN06266213) | sediment metagenome | isolation source: Hudson Canyon methane seep mesocosm | place...
CTCGTTAAGACGATTCAAATATTAAATCCTCGTCCAGGTAGCCATATTCAGGTTGATAGTACGGAATATATTGTTCCTGATGTCTACACTCGAAAAATTAATGGCAAATGGCAATTATCACTCAACCCTGATAATGCGCCACGAATTCAGGTTGCAGAGCATTATGCTCAAATGATCAAGCGCGCTGACAATAGTGCTGATAACACTTACCTTAAAAACAATTTGCAAGAAGCACGTTGGTTCTTAAAAAGCTTACAAAGTCGAAATGAAACATTAATCAAAGTGGCAGAGGCCATTGTTAAACGCCAAGCAGGCTTTCTTGATTATGGTGACGAAGCAATGAAACCACTTGTACTTGCTGATATTGCCGACATAGTTGAGATGCATGAATCTACTATTTCTCGCGTCACAACACGAAAATATTTACACACACCACGTGGTATTTATGAATTGAAATTTTTCTTTTCAAGCCATGTGAGTACTGATAGTGGTGGTGAATGCTCAGCAACAGCAATTCGCGCCATTATCAAAAAGTTGGTTGCTGCAGAAAACCCTCGTAAACCTCTGAGTGATAGCAAAATAGCTGATATTCTTGGTGATCAAGGTATTAATGTGGCACGTAGAACCATTGCAAAATATCGTGAAACACTGGCAATCCCGCCATCAAATGAACGTAAACGGCTGGTCTAATCCAGTTTTATCCACCAATAGGAGTTAAGTCTTATGCAATTAAACTTAAGCGGACAACATATTGAAATCACTGATAGTCTTCGTGATCACGTCAACAGCAAATTCGAAAAACTAACTCGTCACTTCGATCATATGACAAATGTACATGTCATTCTAACCGTTGAAAAACAACGCCAAAAGGCAGAAGCTACGGTTCATGTAAGTGGTGCAGATTTATTTGCGTCAGACGAAAATGAAAATATGTATACTGCAATTGAACATTTGGTATCAAAACTTGATCGCCAAATTATCAAACACAAAGATAAAATTAAAAATCATCACCAATCTGATGGTGCTAACATGAAAAATAATGCAAGCTAACGGTAGACTTAATTAATGCTTATTGCCGCCCTACTCATCAATGCAGATAATATAAGTTGTCATGATTCTGCCTCTAGTAAAAAACGTATTCTGCAGAATATTAGTCATATGTTGGCTAACAATACCAAAGCAGCCTCTGCTGACGCTATTTTTCAGGCTTTACTAGAACGAGAACGGTTAGGCAGTACAGGTCTGGGTAAGGGCGTAGCAATACCTCACGCCCGAATCCCAGGGCTGACGCATACTATTGCTGCCATGATGACCACGGAATCACCAGTCAATTATGAATCGGCAGACAAAAAACCTGTTGATATTGCTTTTGGCTTATTAGTCCCTGAAGATGATGGCGATCACCATCTTCAACATTTATCACGACTAGTGACCTTATTTCGTCAAGCAGAAACCTGTCAAAAAATTCGTCAAGCTCAAGATGCTGAACAAATATTTGAGTTATTGCTCACCATTGATGATGCCTAAAATACGATGGTCGATAATACGCAATTAGAAAGTCATCATGGCGTTCTAATGCGTATTGCCGATACGGGCGTGCTCATTATTGGTCCTGCGGGAATAGGTAAAAGTAGTCTCGCATTAGAATTAATATCTCAAGGTCATTCGCTTATTGCTGATGATGTGGTTGAGTTTTCTCAACATTCAAACACCGTTATTGGTCACTGTCCGCCACTATTAGAAGGCTTATTACATACACGCGAACTCGGGCTTATTTCAATACCAGCGGTCTTTGGCAAAGCGTCATGGCAAAAACAGTGCTCGCTTAATGTCGTGGTTGCGCTACAGTCCTCGTTCACGCCCAATAGTGCACTGACTGTAGAAGAAAAAGTGTATATCGTACAATCACGCACATTCCCCTTATTAACAGTATCGACTGATAACCCTGCTTCACTTAGCCATCGTATTCAGTGCTGGCTCAAAATGCAGGCCCAGAAAAACACCGCTGAACATGACTTAAAGCAACGTCAAAAAACACTCATATCCAGTATTAACCATAGAGAACTTTCATGACTGTCGGCATATTACTCGTCTCACATAATCAAATTGGCATGGAACTCATTAATACCGCGCGACAAATGCTGTCATGTTCCCCGCTGCCAACTAAAGTTATCTCAATAGGCATTCATGACAATACCGATCATATTCGCCGCCAACTTAATGAAGAGTTGCAAGGGTTAGATCAAGGTAATGGCATTCTTATCATGACGGATATGTTTGGTTCAACGCCAAGTAATATCGCCTGCACCGTTTCTGAACGTGATGATATCCGGGTGATTTCCGGGCTCAATTTACCTATGCTAATCCGAGTACTAAATTACCCTAACCTTAGTCTTAATGAGCTTGAACAAAAAGCACTCAGCGGTGGTCAAGAAGGTATTGCTCGCTGCCATAAAACAGGCTGCGAAACATGATTGAAAAAACATTTCTTATAATTAATAAACTCGGTTTACATGCACGTGCATCAGCCAAATTTGTCACCACAGCCTCACAATTTGAATCTGAGGTATCAGTGACTCGTAATGACCGCACTGTCAACGGTAAAAGTATTATGGGCATGATGATGTTAGCCGCTGCCAAGGGGACTGAAATAATCGTCACCGCCAATGGCGATGATGCAAAACAAGCTTTAGAAGCCATTGAACAGCTGATCAATGACTACTTTGGAGAAGGAGAATGAGTCTCGAGCTACAAGGATTAGGAGTATCAAGAGGTATTGCCATCGGTAATGCTCATATTCTGTTTCATAACCAGCCTGATGTTCGTGAATACATTGTGGCTGAAAATGAGGTTGCACAAGAAGTCGCTCGTCTACAACATGCCACAGAACAAGCCAATCTACAGCTAAAATCGATCCGCGATAATATTCCAGCTAATGCACCAGCGGATGTCGCTTCTTTTATCGATACTCACATTCTGATGCTAAAAGATTCATCTTTAACTAAGATCCCCGTTGAGATGATTCGCAATCGCCACTGTAATGCCGAATGGGCATTACAATTACAACGAGATGCTCTTATTAATGTATTTGATGAGATGGATGATCCTTATCTTCGCACGCGGCGTAATGATGTTGATCATGTGGTAAATCGTATCCATCGTCTATTAGCTGATGAAGAAAATATCGATGTCAACATAGATGGTCGCCTAAAGGGCGCCATTATTATTGCTGAGGATCTCACCCCAGCCGACACCATGTTAATGCAACACCAAGGTATTGCAGCTTTTGTCACCGAACATGGTGGTGCAACCTCACATACCACGATTTTAGCCCGAAGCCTCGGTATTCCTGCGATTGTGGGAATCAGCTCCCTTCGCCGCTACATTCAGGATAATGAACCGCTTATCGTTGATGGTGAAACAGGTACATTAATCGCTGGAGCAGATGCCAGTACCTATGCTGAATATCAGCAACGGCTGACTGACTTTAAACAGCATATTGCCTCACTGAGCCGGTACAAATCGCTACCCACACAAACACGTGATGGCAAAGCTATTTTCTTACACGCTAATGCTGATTCCCCAGAAGATATTACCACCATTAGCAATTCCGGAGCCCAAGGCATTGGTTTATATCGTACTGAATTTCTCTATATGAATCGAAGTGCGCCGCCAGAAGAAGAAGAACAACTAACCGCCTATCGCCAAGTTGTCGAAGGCATGAATAATCAAGCGGTTACTATTCGTACCTTTGACTTAGGCGCGGATAAAACAGTCGATGGTGGGCGCAATCTCAATCAAACAGCAACAAATCCTGCTTTGGGTTTACGAGCCATACGTTTATGCCTAAAACAACCCAATATGTTTCGCACCCAGTTGCGCGCCATACTTCGTGCATCAGCCTATGGCAGAATAAAGATCATGTTCCCGATGGTCTCCAATACACAGGAATTGCTGCAAGCTCAACACTTATTACAACGCTGTAAGTTTGAGCTTGATAAGGAAGGTCTCGAATACGATCGTCATATCGAAACGGGCGCCATGATTGAAATTCCTGCCAGCGCTATTTGCGCTGAAATGTTTGCCAAACAAGTCGATTTTTTATCCATTGGTACTAATGATTTAATTCAATATACACTTGCCATTGACCGAATTGATGATCATGTTAACTATCTATATGACCCTTTACACCCTGCGGTATTAAGTCTAATCCAAATGACATTAAATGCCGGCAAAAAACATAATATTCCGGTGTCGATGTGTGGAGAAATGGCCGGGGATCCGCGCTATACTCGCCTGCTACTTGCTATGGGCTTAGAAAATTTCAGTATGCACCCAAATGCTTTATTAGAAATTAAACAGATCATAAATGAAACAGACCTAAGGCAGGTGCCTGCTAATGCCCTACAGATCTTAAATATGTCGGATCCATTTGATGCTGAAGTCCTATTAGATCAAATAAATCATCCTACGCACTAGGATAAGCACCGCAAGCAGGCTAAAATACTCGGCAAACCAACACATCATCACCTTTTGGATGAGGTATGCCTGAGCTAAATCAACTAAATACAATAAATCACCCAATCAATACGCTTGCAGAAGCGTTAGAAAGCGGGCGATTTCTGCGTATGCGTCGTTTATTAGCGAGCTTACATCCTGCAGAAATTGCACACCTACTAGAATCACTTCCACCCTTAGAACGAAAAGTCTGTTGGCCAATCATCAATCCAGAGCTTCGAGGTGAAGTTTTATCCTATCTAGGTGAAGATGTTCAAACTGATTTGTTGCTGAATATGGATACCGCCGACTTAGTCAGCGCGACAGAAGATCTAGCCCCTGATGATGTGGCAGATATCCTACAAAACCTACCCGAACATGTGACACATGAAGTACTTCACGTCATGGATAGCCAGCACCGACGTCGTGTTGAAGCTGTTTTGGCCTATGATGAAGATACTGCCGGTGGTCTGATGAATACCGACGTGGTTACCGTTCGCTCAGATATCACACTTGAAGTGGTTTTACGCTATTTACGCTTGCTTGATACCTTACCGGAAAATACAGATAGCCTTTATGTTGTTGATCATAAAGATCACTATCTTGGTTCGCTGGCTCTTACTCAGGTAGTAAGTCGTAGCCGCTCACTGACGGTGAGCGAAGTCATGTCACATCAAATTAATGCCATTCATGCCAATACTGATGCCAGTGATGTTGCTCTTCGTTTTGAAAAACACGATCTTATTTCGGCGCCTGTTGTTGATAAAGATAATCACCTATTAGGTCGGATCACCATCGATGACGTTGTTGACGTTATCCGTGATGATGCTGAACATACCATGTTAAGTATGGCAGGTTTGAGTGAAGATGAAGATACCTTTGCCCCCGTTGGCAAAAGTATTCACCGCCGTTCTTTATGGCTAGGTGTTAACTTACTCACCGCCTTTTTAGCCGCCTGGGTAATTGGTTTATTTGAAACCACATTAGAAAAACAAGTCGCTTTAGCTATTCTCATGCCTATTGTAGCCAGTATGGGAGGTGTTGCCGGTAGCCAAACATTAACCCTAGTTATTCGCTCGATGGCATTGGGTCAGTTAAATGAAAAAAACCAACGTTGGCTGCTACGAAAAGAGATTGCCGTCGGTGCCAGTAATGGACTTATTTGGGCGCTAGCCATCGCAATTGTGACCAGTTTCTGGTTCAGTAGCATTGAGTTAGGCTTATTAATTGGCGCTGCAATCATCATTAATCTTATCGCTGCAGCACTTGCTGGCGTCACTATTCCTGTGGCTCTAAAACGCTTTGGTATTGATCCAGCTTTATCCGGCGGCGTATTACTTACCACCGTGACCGATGTCGTAGGATTTATGGCATTCCTAGGTTTTGCTACCCTATTCATCGTTTAAAAATTTATTGAGACTTCATTATGTCAGGCAACAGCTTCGGAAAATTATTCACAGTCACTAGTTTTGGTGAAAGTCATGGCCCAGCTATTGGCTGTATTGTTGATGGTTGCCCCCCAGGAATAGAGTTAAGTGAAGCAGATTTGCAAGGTGATCTTGATCGTCGTCGTCCCGGTAAAACACGCTATGTCACACAGCGTCAGGAATTAGACCAAGTCAAAATTCTTTCTGGTGTATTTGAAGGTAAAACAACGGGTACCCCCATTGCGATGGTGATCGAAAATACCGATCAACGCTCAAAAGACTATGGCAATATCATGCATCAGTTCCGACCTGCACATGCTGATTACACCTATCATCAAAAATATGGCTTCCGTGATTACCGTGGTGGTGGTCGTTCTTCCGCTCGTGAAACGGCGATGCGTGTTGCAGCAGGTGGTATTGCTAAAAAATACTTAGCTGAAAAATTTGACATCAAAATCACTGGTTACTTGGCACAACTAGGCCCAGTCATCATAGAGAAGCTTGACTGGGAACAATTAGAAAAGAGTGCTTTTTTCTGCCCAGATGCCGATAAAGAAGATCTGCTAGCCGACTATATGAAATCCTTAAAAGGCGATTCTATCGGTGCTCGAGTCAATGTGATTGCGACTAATGTACCTCCTGGTTTAGGTGAACCTATTTTTGATCGACTTGATGCCGAAATTGCCCATGCCATGATGAGCATTAATGCCGTTAAAGGGGTGGAAATTGGTGCCGGCTTTGAAGCTGTCACTCAGAAAGGAACCGAACATCGTGATGAAATCACACCTGAAGGTTTTCTGACTAATAATGCCGGCGGCATCTTAGGCGGCATCTCAAGTGGCCAAGATATTCTGGTCAGTATGGCATTGAAAGCCACATCAAGCCTCAGTATTCCAGGTCGCAGTGTTAATACACAAGGTGAACCAGTAGAAGTTGTCACCAAAGGTCGCCATGATCCCTGTGTTGGCATTCGAGCAACGCCAATTGCTGAAGCCATGCTAGCCATAGTATTAATGGATCATCTGCTACGCCACCGAGCTCAAAATATGGATGTCAATTCAGGAACCCCAATTATTCCTGCACAGGCTTAATTCTGTCATGCTGTTTACAATAGAACATCATTGCCAAGAAAAATAATTTAGTGCCGCTTAAAAATACGCCTTATTGGCGCTTATCTGGCTTTTACTTTTTTTATTTTGCATCCTTAGCAGTACTGGTTCCCTATTGGGGGCTATACCTACAATGGGAAGGTTTCTCTGCACGAGAAATCGGTGAACTCACAGCTATCTTATTAGCGACACGCATCGTTGCACCTAATATTTGGGGTTGGATTGCCGATCATCGTGGCCAACGAATGTCTATTGTTCGCCTTGCAAGCTTGGCTGGAGCGGTCGCCTTTTCAGTCATCTTTTTTAATAACAGCTATGTTTGGATTGCAGCAGTGATGTTGGTATTTAGTTTTTTTTGGAATGCCTCTCTGCCACAATTTGAGACCACTACACTACAACACCTTGGCGAACATAGTCACCATTACAGTCGAATTCGTCTGTGGGGATCGGTCGGTTTTATTGCCATTGTCATTGGCCTAGGTGTATTACTTGAACATTTTGATGCCAGCATCATTCCCTATGCCATGCTGTTTAGTTTGATCGCTATTTGGCTGGTCAGCTTAACCGTTCCTGAGTCATCATCACGCCATCTCAGTTTAAACCATCAGCCACTGTTACAGATCTTAAAGCGACCTGAAGTCATTGCTTTTTTAGCAGTCTCATTTTTAGTCCAAATGAGTCATGGGCCTTATTACACCTTCTACACCATCTATTTAGAGCAATATGGTTATTCTCGTAGTCTGATTGGTCAACTATGGGCTCTAGGTGTTATCGCTGAAATAGTCATTTTCCTATTTATGCACCGTTGGTTACCTCGCTTTGGTATTCGCACTGTATTACTGGCTAGCTTATTACTCAGCACCTTACGTTGGTTAATTATTGGCTTTTTCCCTGATTCATTGACCTTATTATTATTTGCCCAGCTGCTACATGCCGCTAGTTTTGGTTCAATTCATGCTGCAGCAATGGCCTGGGTTCATCACTATTTCACCGGCAATAATCAGGGCCGAGGACAGGCTTTATATAGCAGCCTCGGCTTTGGTGCCGGGGGTGCGATCGGTAGTTTATTTAGTGGTTACTTCTGGTTATCGCCGGGCCCGGCCGCCACCTTTAGTGTGGCAGCCGTAGCGACAATGCTTGCTTTTTTTATTGCTTATCGCTGGTTGAAGATAAGCGCATAAACCTCAATGCCATTATTTTAAAATACTCTGTAATGAGGTCAACGATATAATACCGCGGTATAAAATTTGATTATCATCTACCAAACCATAACATTCATAACAATTGGCTTGTTCCGGCAACTCTCTCACTAAAATATGTAATACATCACTGCTTTTTAATCTATTTAATAACAAACGATTTATTGATATTTTATGCGAGGTATATACCATCGGGTTTTGTTCAAAATCATGATGATGTGCATGTGCTTTTTCGAGTAAGGCACTTGAGATTAGGCTGCAAGGGAAAATTTCTGGGAAGCTGACGGCATCATTCAATTCATCAAAATAGATAGATTGATCAGTAAAAGAGCCGCAGAGAAAGTTTTTTGCATTGCTGTTGATCATAAACTTTCTTTTCAAAAAGAAGTCCGCGCTAGGCAGCATGCTGCGGTCAGGCAAACTCTTTAAGTCCCCTAAGTAAGAAAAATCAGCATTTTCTAAAAATAGAGGCTGCGATGACTCTTTTTTATAGCCCATTAAGGCTAATTTCCCATCAGCTCTGACAGAAATTCGATTACTTAGAACCGAATTACACTCCATTTCTTTATATTGAGAACTTTTGATCGTGATATTGACATTTTGGCCAGGTTTAATAGCATTGGCAAAATTAAATTGATAATTACTAAAGTGTAATTTATTTCGAGCAATAAGCACCTGCTCATCGTTGTGAATTCGATAATGTAAAACACGGTTTTCTAGTAAAGATTCTAATTGAAAACCAAGGACTATTGAGCCGCCAAAAGGATTGTTTTTTATTTTATGCCAGTTGTAGGAATCATGAAATAAATTGAAATCATCCGTTGCATTGCGTGCTACATCAATATGAATTTGTTGAAATGAAAAATGGCTATGTTCTACGTCCATGTTGTACTCCTTATCGGGACTCCGCCCTTTGATATATCTTTAGCTTCAAGCCCTTGAAGCCATTCCCCCTGTACGGGGTTAAAATTAGTTTAAATTCTTCACTGAATTTGTAATCTAATTTTAGACTTAGAATACATCATCTTGACAAGTATGGGCATAAATTAGTGCAGAATACCTCACATTTTTTTATCAAATCTATTGGACTATTGATTGACCAATACTTGCATCGCCAACATCGTTGTAATTATTCTGGGAGAAAAAGACAATTTTCATACTAATAAGTTCTTCACATATGGCTTAACACTACTTATACTAGGGCACATCTCAGATAAAAGGAGTTCGGAAGGGAAGCAGAGTGTTCTGTGACCAACCAAGCATCTATGCATTTTTCTATACAAAAAGGGCTTGACTTGCCCATAGCGGGCAGTCCCGAGCAGACTATTCATAATGCAAACACGGTTAAATCCGTCGCTGTATTAGGCAATGAATATATTGGCATGAAGCCCACAATGCTGGTTGAAGAAGGTCAGCAGGTCAAACTTGGGCAGGCTTTATTTACGGATAAGAAAATACCTGGAGTCCAATTCACCGCTCCTGGTGCAGGTACAATTAGAGCCATTAATCGTGGTGCTAAACGGGTTCTACAGTCCATCATTATTGACTTAGAAGGTGCTGATGAAATTACTTTTCAGCACTATGAACAATCACAACTAGCCTCACTAAGTCGTGACGACGTAAAAAACAACTTACTGGAATCAGGCTTATGGACAGCACTTCGTACTCGACCATATAGTAAATCAGCCAATCCTGAATCGACACCCAATTCTATTTTTGTTACCGCAATGGACTCAAGCCCTTTGGCAGCCGATGCTAATGTCGTCATTCAAGCTTCTGCTACTGATTATGCCAATGGCTTAACCATCATCAGTCAATTGACTGATGGTAAAGTGTTTGTTTGCCAAGCTGAAGATTCTGCCACACCTGCTAACACGGCAGCCAATGTAGAAGTTCATACCTTCTCAGGTCCTCATCCAGCAGGTTTAGCGAGTACCCATATTCACCTTCTTGATCCAGTCAGTGCTAAAAAAGAAGTCTGGCAGATTAATTATCAAGATGTCATTGCTGTTGGCAAACTATTCAGCACCGGACATCTATCTGTAGAACGTATTATTTCGATTGCTGGCCCGCTAGTTCATAAGCCACGTTTATTACGTACGCGCCTCGGTGCTAATACGGAAGATTTAGTCCGTGATGAAGTACAACACGTGCAATCACGGGTTATCTCAGGTTCAGTTTTACACGGTCATACGGCAACAAACTGGGCCGGTTATCTCGGTCGTTTCCACAGCCAAATTTCAGTTATCGAAGAAACAGAAAAACGTGAATTCTTTGGCTGGATTAAACCGGTAGGTGAAAATAAGTTCTCTGCATTGAACGTGTTTATTTCTAAATTGCTGGGCAAAAAGAACCTCAGCCTAACAACCTCACAAAATGGTAGCCCTCGCGCTATGGTACCCGTCGGTGTATTCGAGACGGTGATGCCGCTGGATATATTACCAACTCAATTATTACGAGCTTTAATCGTTAGAGACACTGATGCAGCGCAAGCGCTCGGTTGTTTAGAACTTGACGAAGAAGATCTCGCTCTTTGCTCTTTCGTATGTTCAGGTAAGTTTGACTACGGTCCGATACTTCGAGCTAACCTCACTCAAATAGAAAAAGAAGGGTAACTATGTCGCGTTTACGACGTTTCCTTGATAAGAAGGAACCTTTATTCCAAAAAGGTGGGCCATATCATAAGTGGTTTGCTGTTTTTGAAATGATCGATACATTTTTGTACTCGCCTGCTGATAATACGCGTGGATCGCCACATGTGCGTGATGGTATCGATCTAAAACGATTGATGACCTATGTGGTTATTGCAACATTCCCCGTCATCTTGATGATGTTATGGAATACAGGGCATCAGGCTAATAGTGCGATGGCTGAATTAGGCATGACTGCTTTAGATGGTTGGAGAGGTACTGTTCTGGGTTATATCGGAGTCGGTTTCGATCCTAATAGCATCGCGGCTAGCATGCTTCACGGACTGCTATATTTTCTGCCGATCTATTTAACGACACTGATTGCCGGTGGCACCTTTGAGGTCTTATTTGCTGCGGTACGTAACCATGAAGTAAATGAAGGTTTTCTTGTAACATCAATGCTGTACACATTGATACTGCCTGCTTCCACGCCATTATGGCAGGTTGCATTAGGTATTATCTTTGGTGTGGTATTGGGTAAAGAAGTCTTTGGTGGAACCGGTAAAAATTTCTTAAACCCAGCATTAACGGGTCGTGCATTTTTATACTTTGCCTACCCAGCTTCAATGTCAGGTGATGGTGTCTGGACAGCGATTGATGGCTATTCGGGTGCAACACCGTTATCTTTAGGTGCTCAAGGTGGTTTAGAAGCCATTACCGATGCGGGTTTCACTTGGACACAAACATTCCTAGGTTCAATGCAAGGTTCAATGGGTGAGGTATCAACCCTTGCCTGCCTATTTGGTGCGGCATTCTTGCTCTATACCCGAGTTGCTTCATACCGAATTATTTTTGGTGTCTTCTTAGGCATGGTAGTAACCAGCTTATTATTCAATTTGATCGGTAGTGATTCTAATCCGATGTTTGCCCTACCTTGGTATTGGCATTTAACACTAGGTGGTTTTGCCTTTGGTATGATCTTTATGGCCACAGATCCTGTTTCTGCAGCGATGACCAATAAAGGTCGCTGGATTTACGGTGCACTGATTGGCTTTATGACCGTTATTATTCGTGTCATTAATCCTGCATTCCCAGAAGGCATCATGTTGGCCATTCTATTTGCTAACCTTTTTGCACCACTGATTGACTACTTTGTTGTGCAAGCAAATGTTAAACGTCGATTAGAGCGAAGCTAACACTATGACTGAATCTACTAAAAACCCAGGGTTTATTGGCAAAATTCTTAATTTGCCCAATGATGATCCTAAAAAAACAATTATTGTTGCAGCATTATTATGCTTGGTCTGTTCTATCCTAGTATCAATATCTGCTGTTACGTTTAAACCTCAACAGCTTGCTAATAAAGCCACTGATATTAAAAAAAATATCTTAGGTGTCACGGGACTACTCACTGAACAGGGTGATATTGATACGCTGTTTCAACAATTTGAAGTCAAAATAGTTGATCTTGACACTGGGACTTATGCTGATATTGATGCCGCAACATACGATCAATATAAAGCGGCAGGCGACCCAGACCAAAGCGTTGAACTCACCGCTGAACAAGATATTGCCAGCATTGGACGTCGTGCCAAGCTCGCTAAAATCTACTTATTGAAAGAAGGTGGTAAAACCTCGCAAGTGGTTTTACCTATTCATGGTTATGGTCTGTGGTCTACCTTATATGGTTTTATCTCATTTAATGGTGACTTTAATACTATTGGCGGACTGCAATTTTATGCTCATGCAGAAACACCGGGCTTAGGTGGTGAAGTTGATAACCCTAAATGGCGTAAGCTATGGCAGGGTAAAAAAGCATTTAACGACCAAGGTGAGTTGAAAATCGAAGTTGTTCGTGGTTTTGTTGACTTTAAAGTTGCCGGTGCAGAACATAAAGTGGACGGTCTATCTGGTGCCACACTAACCAGTGTCGGTGTATCAAATTTAGTTAAGTATTGGCTGGGCGAGCACGGGTTTGGTCCTTACTTAAAGAATATGAGTACTGAGGCGGAGAAATAATAATGGCAAGTGAAATCAAAGCAGCAGTATATGATCCTCTTATTGATAACAACCCAATTACCTTACAGGTATTAGGGGTCTGTTCAGCTTTAGCTGTTACAACTAATATGATGGCAGCCCTGATCATGAGTATCGCGCTCACTACGGTAACGGCATTTTCGGGAGCAATAATCAGTTCAATACGAAATCATATCCCTTCAAGTATTCGTATTATTGTACAAATGACAATCATTGCTTCACTGGTAATCATTGTTGATCAATTACTCAAAGCCTATGCCTATGAAGCAAGCAAACAACTATCAGTATTTGTTGGTTTGATCATTACTAACTGTATTGTATTAGGTCGTGCCGAAGCTTATGCCATGAAAAACCCACCTGTTATGAGCTTTCTTGACGGTATCGGTAATGGTCTTGGTTACAGTTTGATCTTGATGGCTGTTGCCTTTTTCCGTGAGTTATTAGGTACCGGTAAACTATTTGGACATGTAGTGATTCCAGTGGCAAATGAAGGTGGCTGGTACATTCCTAATGGTTTAATGTTATTACCTCCAAGTGCCTTTTTTGTTATCGGCCTGCTTATTTGGTTAATCCGTAGCATTAAGAAAGAACAAGTTGAACCTGCGGATTACCAAATCCATCAGGTTCACCGGACGGAGGTACTATAGATGGAACATTATCTAAGCCTCTTTATTCGCTCAATTTTTATTGAGAACCTTGCCCTATCCTTCTTCTTGGGTATGTGTACCTTTTTAGCGGTATCAAAGAAAATTGAAACGGCATTAGGTCTAGGTATTGCCGTTATTCTAGTGCAAATGATAACTGTGCCAGCGAATAACCTAATCTACCAATTCTTACTTAAAGATGGTGCGCTTGCATGGGCTGGCTATCCTGATGTTGATTTAAGCTTCTTAGGTCTGATCAGCTTTATCGGTGTTATTGCTGCCATGGTGCAAATCCTTGAAATGGCCATGGATAAGTTTACCCCTGCACTTTACAATGCTTTGGGTATTTTCTTACCGCTCATTACCGTGAACTGTGCCATTTTAGGTGGCACCTTATTCATGGTTGAACGTGACTATAATCTAGCTGAAAGTGCTGTTTATGGTGTGGGTAGTGGTCTAGGTTGGGCATTAGCCATCACTGCGATTGCTGGTATCCGCGAAAAACTTAAATATTCAGATGTACCAGATGGCTTACAAGGTCTTGGTATTACCTTTATTACTGCTGGCCTTATGGCTCTTGGATTTATGGCATTCTCGGGGATTCAACTGTAATGGAAATAATACTCGGTATTGTCCTATTCACGGTCATTATCATGGCCTTGGTTTTCTTAATTCTGGCCGCACGCTCAAAACTCGTTTCAACGGGTGACATTGCGATCAATATTAATGATGAAAAAACGATCAGCTGTGGAGCTGGTGGTAAATTGCTAGGTGCTCTAGCAGATTCTGAACTATTTGTTTCATCAGCCTGCGGTGGTGGTGGTACATGTGGCCAATGCAAAGTTAAAGTGTTTGATGGTGGCGGCTCCATTTTACCTACAGAGCTATCTCATATCACTAAGCGTGAAGCTGCTGAGGGCGAGCGTCTTGCATGCCAAGTGGCTGTCAAACAAGATATGAAAATCCAAGTACCAGAAGAAGTCTTTGGTGTTAAAAAGTGGGAATGTACGGTTCGCTCTAATGATAATGTTGCAACCTTTATCAAAGAGCTAGTTCTAGAACTGCCTTCTGGTGAAAATGTTAACTTCCAAGCAGGTGGCTTTATTCAAATCGAAGCACCTGCCCATGTCAGTGAATACAAAACGTTTGATATTGGTCAAGAGTATCGTGAAGATTGGGACCGCTTTGATATGTGGCGTTACACATCTACCGTAAAAAGTGATGTTATTCGTGCATACTCAATGGCAAATTACCCTGAAGAAGAAGGCATTATTATGCTGAATGTACGTATCGCATCTCCACCACCAGGTGCAGATGATGGCGTACCTCCAGGTCAAATGTCATCCTTTATCTTCAACTTGAAAGCTGGCGACAAAGTGACTATTTCAGGTCCTTTTGGTGAGTTTTTTGCTAAAGATACCGACAAAGAAATGGTCTTCATTGGTGGTGGTGCTGGTATGGCGCCAATGCGTTCTCATATCTTTGACCAACTTCGCCGGTTAAACAGCAAGCGTAAAATTTCATTCTGGTACGGTGCGCGTAGCAAGCGTGAAATGTTCTATGTTGAAGACTTTGATACTCTACAAGCTGAAAATGATAACTTTAAATGGCATGTTGCATTATCCGATCCTATGGAAGAAGATAACTGGACTGGCCACACAGGGTTTATCCACAATGTACTTCGAGACGGTTTTTTGAAAGATCATCCTGCTCCAGAGGATTGTGAATACTATATGTGTGGTCCACCAATGATGAACTCTGCAGTGATCAATATGCTCGAAGATCTCGGTGTAGAGCGTGATAATATCTTCCTTGATGACTTTGGCTAATGTCTATATTCATTGCTACATTCATAATCATAACTATTGCAGTCATTGGCATGGCTATTGGCGTACTTCTTGGTAGACCTGCAATTAAAGGTAGTTGTGGAGGTTTAAACCAAGTAGGATTAGCTGGTAGCTGTAGTGGTGCTTGCTCGAGTGACGAAAAAGAAGTTTGTTCAAAACGAAAAGCAGCTGAGATAGAAAACCAAAAATAAACTATTAACGGAGATAGTTATGCTCGCATCATTAAAAGTTAGAGATTATATGGCAGTAAACAAATGTACGTTTACCCCAGATATGGATATTTTGCGAGCAATCCACAAAATGCTAGAGTCTCGAATTTCAGGCGCCCCTGTAATTGATGAGCACGGTAATATGATTGGCTTTTTATCTGAAAAAGACTGCATGCAAGTTGCTCTTAACGCGGCCTATCAACAAGATGGGGCTGCAGGTCGAGTTTCTGAATTCATGTCACCTAGCGTCGATACTATAGATGTTGATACACCTATTATCGATGTTGCAGAGCGTTTTTTGAAAGGCTCGTATAAACGGTTCCCAGTCGTTATGGACAATCGCCTTGTTGGAACTATTACGCGTCAAAATGTACTCCGTGCTTTGGAATATCTTTCTGATCCTGAAGGCAGTCACAAGCCTGGTAAACAAAGTACAAAACAGCATGTGCATGTTTAACGCATATCACTTATATGTCCTTAGAAGTAACTGCTATTAAATAATATTCATGTCCATGTTAAGCTGAGAATACACGCTTAGATGGATAATACGATGTCTCTAATTAGATATGCCTATAGACTTAGCTTACTTTGTCTACTCTTTCAGCCATATTCATTACTCGCTGAAACGAACAGTTCGCCACTCGAAATAGAAACAATTGCACACAATCTCGGTGTCCCATGGGGAATGGCATTACTCCCTGACAACTCAATGCTAATCACACAACGCGAAGGGATTCTAAGTAGATTAGATCTTGCAACAGGTGGCCTTTCCTCTATAACAGGGCTACCGAGGATAAAAGTTAAAGGTCAGGGCGGATTGTTCGATGTTGCTATACCACCAAATTACCCCTCTACCGGTTGGATATATTTTAGTTATAGCAAAGATATTGAAGGCAATGGTGCCACAACACTAAGTCGTGCAAAAGTGAGTCATGGTCAGTTACAAGAATGGCACGATCTAATAACCACTCAATCAACAACACGAACAAATGTTCACTATGGTGGACGAATAAGTTTTGATCATGATGGGCATGTGTTCCTAACCGTAGGTGAACGAGGGGTGCGTCAAAATGCTCAGAATTTACTTAACCATGCAGGTTCTATTCTTAGACTCAATCTAGACGGCTCAATTCCTGACAATAATCCTTTTATAAACGCTGAAAAAGCGTTGAATGAAATATGGAGTTATGGCCACCGCAATCCTCAAGGCATGTTCTTCAATGTACAAACCAAACAACTATGGGCCATTGAACATGGGCCAAGAGGCGGTGATGAAATAAACCTAATTCAAGCAGGACATAATTATGGATGGCCAACAATTTCATATGGTCAGGAATACAATAAAGATATCCCTGTTGGCATAGCAACTAGCCAAGAAGGAATGGATCAACCAGTCAAAACCTATGTGCCTTCAATAGCGCCTAGTGGGCTTATTCAGTATTCAGGCATAGCATTCCCACATTGGAAAAACAACCTTCTCACTGGTTCCTTGAAGCTCCGTCACCTCAATAGAATTGTATTAAGTGATAACAACCATGTAACTGATGAAATAAGACTGTTAAGAAAGGTACAGGGGCGTATTAGGAATGTTATTGAAGATGCTAAAGGATGGATTTATATATCTACTGATGATGGGCGTATTGTGAGAATTAGGCCTAAGGATTAAAGTTATACGAAACTGACTTACAATAAGTATGTGAGTCCTCTACATCACTAATAAATAACGACTTTCTTCATTCTTTATATAAACGCCCGCTCTTAATTTTATCATCAGTAGTGTAAACCTGAACGACAAACTCAGAGTGAGTATTCCTATTCCCCCTCTGCATAAAGCCTGCTGGTATCGCCATCAGAGTCGATGTCGCTGCACTGCCAGTACAGTGCAGCTACGCGACTCGTTTAGCGCATGCATATAAAAGGGTTTTCCACATAGCACAGACAAAAAAATACCCAGTCCTCATTGAGAACTGGGTATGTCTTTATATATAAGCCTGGCAGT
>ENA-ORXI01001557-ORXI01001557.1-sediment-metagenome-genome-assembly--contig:-NODE-1557-length-17594-cov-4.670777_pt1 | contig 17594 bp, 14 predicted proteins | sample MGYA00237861_ERZ511468 | MGnify/ENA primary metagenome ERZ511468 (study PRJEB26299, sample SAMN06266213) | sediment metagenome | isolation source: Hudson Canyon methane seep mesocosm | place...
ATTCTCGTTGACTTAGTTATTACTGACACATCTGAGCACCAACGCGGTGGCATCAGAACTGAACTCTCTTTAAATGTCTCAGACAAACTTAATAATTTCTTAATCCCTAAAGATGCACTAGATGCTCGTTTTGAAGAAGTCTGGCTGACCCGTAAAAATGGTGAAAGAATACGCGTCATGCTACAAGGTTATGCAGACAAAAATATGGCAAAAATTTCTTCAGCTGAAATCAAAACTGGTGACCAATTTAAACAACAAAACCCTTAAAATATGGATTCATTAGTACGTTTTTCATTACAACAAAAAGTCTTTTTTAACCTTTTATTTGTTTTACTTTTTGTTGCTGGTTTTTTTGCAATCAATGAGCTCCCAACTGAACGCTATCCCAATGTCAATTTTGGTAAAGTATCTATAACTACAATCTACCCAGGAGCTGCACCTCGCGATGTAGAAGCTTTAGTCACAAAAAAAATAGAAGAAAGTATTGAAAATATTGAAAATATTGAATGGCTAAAAGCAACGTCTTACCCTGAACGCTCGCAAATTGATTTAAAATTTATTGATGATACTGACTACATCTCTCTTTATAACGAAGTACGCCTAAAAGTACTCAATATTATCAACGACCTCCCACCTGAAGTTGATCCTCCTTTTCTCAATAACTTCACTATTAATGATTTCCTACCTGTAGTAAACATTAATATAAGTGGCTCACAAAATAATCGAGCTCTAACCCTTATCGCTCAAGAAATTAAAACACATATACAAAAATTACCAGGCGTTAATGAAGTCGTCCTTGATGGTGAATATGTTAGAGAATTCCATATAAACCTAGACCCGAAAAAATTACGCCGCTACGGGATTGGCTACAATGAAGTTGCTCAAACGCTTAAAGAAGTCAATCTCTCCATACCTGCGGGCAGTGTTAATACCTCTCAAGGAAACTACCTAGTTAAGGTAGATGAAAAATTTAAGAGCCGTAGACAACTTATAGACACTATTATTAAAAAAAATGGTGATTTAGGTTTTATTCGACTAAATGATGTCATTAGTAGCGCAGAACTTAATCACCGAGACCCCATAAACATCTCATCCGTTAATGGTCAAAATGTCATCGCCTTAAGGGTTAAAAAAAATGATGATGGCAATGCCTTAACTATTAAAGAAAATATAGTCAGCACCCTTAAAGATCTAAAACCTCTACTTGACAAAGAACAGCTAAATATCACCTTCACTCAAGACTCAACTATAAAGATTAACGACGGCATTAGCACACTCGTCCTCAATATGTTAGCCGGAATGATCCTTGTCTCACTGATTATTTGGTATTTCATGGGTGCTCGAAATGCAGGCATCATAACGATCGGCATTCCTTTTGCCTTTATGATTACTATGCTGCTCATGTATCTAACAGGAAAAAGTATTAATGAAATGTCACTCTTTGCATTTGTACTGGTCACGGGCATTATTGTTGATGATGCTATCGTCGTTACTGAAAATATTTACCGCCACATACAAGAGGGCAGAAATATAGACCAAGCCGTTATATTTGGTACTTCCGAAGTAGCCCTACCAGTTATAGCCTCAACGCTGACAACCATTGCAGCTTTTTTACCGATGCTATTAATGTCTGGTTCTACAGGTGAATTTTTTGCTCAAATTCCTATTGCCGTTAGTTTTGCATTGATTGCTTCTTTAGTTGAATGCTTAATTATTCTTCCTATCCATTATTTTGACTACGGCCCCCGCCATACAAAAGAACTTTCATCTCGCTTAGAAAAGGATGATTTAATTCTCACTTTCATTCGCGGAATAACCACACACATACTGAATATCACGCTTAAATACCGTCGCTCAAGCCTCACCGTAGTTACTCTACTTTTAATTATATCCATTGGCATTCTAGGTATTTCTATATCTGGAAAGCTCCCCCTAGTAAAAATTCAATTTTTTCCTAATGATTACTCTGTTTATTTCATCAACATAAAAGCAAAATCAGAAACACCTATAGAAATTATCGATAAAAAAGTAAGAGAGATAGCCGAACACATCGTAGCAACAGGGCCAGGGAAAGTAAATTCTGCCGCAGGATTTGCTGGTTATTATGTTGGAGACAATTACCTTCCCGTATACAGCAATAACTACGGCGTTGTCATGGTCACGTTACCAGCGAAAGAAAAACGCGAGTTTAACAACCCGATGCAACATTTAGAAAACATGCGAGCCACACTCAAAAAAGAATTTGAGCACGGGGGTTATACAATCGAGGTGCAGGCACAAAAAGAAGGTCCCGTCACAGGCAAAGACATTAGCATCCGTATCTTAGGCAGTAATGAAGTTGCAATTGCCAAACTAGCACAAGCGCTACACACTTTTTTAACGACTACACCGACTATCACACCTTATTTAGCTAACCTTAAAAGTGACCAAGGGCAGTATAAGAAAATCATAGAAATTAATATCAACCATGAAAAAACCAGCGAATACCAATTAAGTAACAACCTTGTCACACTACTCGCAGGTAGCGTATTAGACGGGCAATATATAGGAACTTACCGTCTCAGCGACGAAGAAATCGACTTAAAACTAGCGATAGACCCGAAAAGTATCCCTACATTACAACAAGTACTAGAAATCCCGTTTATTGAAAACTCAACAGGACCTATACTATTAGGTGATATAGCCTCGCTACACTCTTACTCAGAGCCTGGTGAATTAAATCGCTATAACTCTCAGCGCTCTATAGGTTTTAGCTCCGATATAACAGAAAATGCTCCCACCTCCGCAGCGAGTATCTTGGCTGAAGTGCAAACATTTTACCAACAAATACGTAGCCAATATCCAGGAGCAAACTTAGTTATCACAGGTGATCACGCAGCCACACAAAAATCCTATAATTCACTCGCTTACGCCTTTGTTATTGCCATACTTGTCATCTACCTTATTCTAGCAGCACAATTTCAATCTTATATGCAACCCGCCATTATTATTTCCGCCATTATGTTTGCTTTAATTGGGGTTATTTTAGGGAAATTCTTCACCCAGTCATTATTCACTGTCAACAGTTTTATGGCCATTATTGGTGTTGCGGGCGTGGTTGTAAATGACTCGCTGATGTTAGTCGACTTTATGAACAAAAGTTATCGTGCAGGACTATCGCGCCGCAAAGCAATTGATGAGGGAATTCGTGTAAGACTGAGGCCAATTATGATTACGACACTAACAACTACCTTAGGTTTGTTACCCATGGCAATCGGTATTCCTGATTATTCTTTGGTATGGGGATCAATGGCCTCGACCTTTGTCACAGGACTAATAACAGCTACCTTACTCACTTTATTTATCGTACCCGTTTTATGGGATATGGTAATGGCAAGACAAGAAAGGAAATTAACAACTAATTAAATCACCATTTCAGTAATATCAGTTTTTTACACTTTCACTATACGCGGTCTGCCGCGCTTTGCATGCCCAACCTTAACATTTAACGCCTGCTCTATCTGCTCTTTAAATCGCGTATTTCCTAACGGAGTTCCAGTTTGCAGACAACCCCGCACCTCTTCTAACACAGCACTATCAAGATGCATATCAAACAAAGCACGATAAGCCACACACCTTTGCACCTCATCTGTACCTAGTTGTAAATACAAGGAATGCGGACTGAGTACTGTATTATCAATAGCCATAGCATTGTGCCCATAACTCGACCAAGGATAATCCTCAATTCGTTTGACCATTCCCGCCCTCACCGGATTTAACTCAATATAGCGATAACAACTTAATAAGTATCTCTCTTCCTCAACCAAACTTGCTTTATAACGACCCTCCCATAAAGTCCCAGTACGACCATAAGTATTATTCACATAAGACACATAGAAACGCCCCACATATTGAAACATTCGACTTAAACTATCGCTATTTTCAGGAGTAACCAATAAATGTACATGATTAGTCATCAAAACATAGGCATGAATTCGACAAGAGTATTTTTCAGCAGCTAATTTTAACCAGTCAAGATAAAACCGATAATCACTATCGTCAAAAAAAACCGCCTGACGGTTATTGCCACGTTGGATAGCATGTACAGCGGTATTAGGTAAAAAGAAACGGGGTTTTCTAGACATTTTGGCAATACAAAAAAGTGTTAAATAATCTGACAGCTATAAATCATGCAAACTTATCAATCAATGTCGGCAAAGTTAGAAAAAGCCACCACACCGAAAATACAACCAGATTCCTATTCAAGGACTTCTGTACAGTATGCTCAATTCTTTTATTTCTTAGACCGCAAAAAAACTTTTCATCAAAGGTAATACCTCAGCAGCAACTATTAGACCTATGCCCCACTTAATTACTTTTAAATCAGACTTAACCTCATTAATATCCCTTTCATAATCAGTAACAGATACTGCTGCTCTCGCCTTATCTTCACTTGAACCAGCATCAATTAAAGCCGCATAAATTTCACTATTCATTGTAGACATATTTTCTTCCCTTGATGGATGCAACCATTACTGCAAAACGGATAAAACTTACAGATAATATAGCACCAATTATTTAAATACTAAAAACAACTCTGACCCCTTTTATTTGACCCTTTTATTTCAAAAAACAACTCTGACCCCTTTTATTTTTTTATTTCTTTTTATTCTTTTATTTTTTACGTTCTCTTTATCGCATCATCAATTAACGCTGTAATTTTATCAATGGCTAATGAACAATTTGGATTCAGGAAACCTTTATTATTATTATTATTATTATTATTAATAGCATAATTAACAGCGCGTTCTATACTAGAGCTATCAGCTTTACCCGCACGAATCAATTCTCCATAACCAGCGTCACCTGCTAAAGTCATCATGAGATACTGATCCAGGTTGCTTGGAAGACCAATAATAAATTTATTTTCTGCAATACTTTGATAAACCATAGGGCTGCCACCGTTACAAATCACAATGTCAGCTTTTTTCACAGCTTGTTCCGCAGGGAGAAATTCCGAGATAAAAACGTTCGGATAAGTTTTGTCAAGTATCGTTTTTTTTGCGGTGACGCAAAGAACATTTACCAACATTTGACTTAGCGTCTTAAGAAGCATTGGTAATAAGGTACTGTCTCCTGAACTGCCTAAAGTAACAAAGACAGTGGGTTTATCCGTCGTCAAATTATCCCACCAAGCTGGTAACGGCACGTTTGCAGACCATAAAATCGGTCCTATAAAAATATGATTTTGGGGTAATGGCTTCATCGGGATAAGTGATTCTATGTCTGCATAAAATGTGTAATCGGCATGAGTATATACCTCACGTAAATCATGAGATAATGCAGAGTTTCTAAATTTTTTACAAACCTTATTAAAAGCTAAAGTATGTAGTTTAAAAACGAATGGTCTAACCAAATCGAATAATTTTTGTGCAATCACAATACCGAAAATTTTTGTTAGAGGAAGCTCTGGAATTGGGTAAGTAATATTAGCATAAGGACTCCAGTAGGCATTTGTAATGGTAGCAAAAGGAATTTTTTTTATCCGGCTACTAATGGCAAGCGAAAGACGAAAATCACCAATAATAAAATCAGGCTGTATTTCGTCAATAATTCGTAGGTCTTCATTGACATAATCCGTTAATGTCTGAACATTGTATATTGGAAGGCCTTGAGCCAGTTTTTTTGCAAAATACTGGCTAGATATAGAGTTCAGCGGTATTCGTTGAAAAGGAACCGAGCCAATTACTTCATCATAACGATTATCGGCAGCTATGGTGATAATATAATTGCCAGAATTATTCAGTTCGTTTGCTAGAGCCATGCACCTAGCAACATGGGCGAGGGTTACCGCTTCAGCAAAAAAGAGTATGTGTTTCATTTGTGTACCCATAATAATATAAAATTTAATCGCTGTTTTTACATTACAAATTAACATTAAAAAGGAGGTGAACTAAGAAAGTTTACGGATGTGTAATGACCACAATTATAGTCAGAACGCCTAAACTACTTGTATTTTTTAAGTTAGCCTTAAATCGACATTATGTCCACTATTATTCTTACTCAACGAAATAAAAGCCATTCCACATTGCTCATCAATCAATTCTAGCTCCTTATTATATTTGCAGTTTCAACCAACTCTATTTCAAGATAAAGACATTTTTGTATATAATCTCACACTGTAAACAAACTAAAAACCTAGGTTACCTGTCTGGGTACTTAAAGTGCTCAATCCTCATTCATTCACCAGGAAAATAAATGAACATAAGCTCAACTAATTTAACTTTTCGCTTGCCAATAGTTTTTTTAATATTAGCCCCACTTATCAACTTCCCTGCTAATGCAGCAACTGTTGAGTTAGATGGAGACATTCAAAAAAAACAAGATAGTATATTTAACAGTTTTTCCTATGATGACATGGTAGAACCCATGTTCAATCAGCCACAGGATAATGTTAAAAGTAATTATAATACTGTACTCGAGTTAATTAAGAAAAAAGAATATAAGCAAGCAAAAGCCAAAGTCAACACACTCATTAAAGACAACCCAAACCAACCGATTTACTATAACCTCAAAGCACTTTTAGAGTTACAAGAGAAAAATCTAGATTTATCGGAACAAAACTACAAACAGGCGATTAAGCTAGACCCAAAAAATACCCAAGCATATATGGGTTTAATGGTATTAGCACTTGAAGAAAAGCAATTTGACATTGCAAAGCAATATGCAAATAAAGCATTAGAACTAGACCCTAATAATATAGCTGCACTTTCTTTTCTTGCCAGGGCTAGTCTAGCCAATCAGGACCTAGCAGCAGCTGAAAAAATATTGCGTCAAATAATTAATCAAGAACCAAAAGATGTGAAACATAGAGTAATACTGGCTAGACTGCTGAGCAACCAAACTAACAAAGAAGCGGAAGTATTAGAGTTACTAGATCAGGCAACACTCAACAGCAATCCACCAACCCCAGTACTTGCACTAAAAACAACATTTTTAATTAAGCAGAAAAAATATCAGCAAGCTTATACCATTGCTAAAAAAATTGATGAAGATAATCCAGAATTAAGTATTGGTAAAATATTAAAGGGAGATGTTTTTTTTACTGAAAAAAAACTTGAAAAAGCACTGTCATCGTATCAACAAGCTTATCAAATTAAAGCTAATACCAAAGTATTAGATATCATTCTAAAGATTTTCACTATAGAAAACAAACAACAAGAGGCCATCAGGTTCCTAGAAAAAGAATTAGCAAAGAATCAGGACAATGTAATCTTACAGTTCAGACTAGCCACTCTTTATCAACATTTAGGCCAATATGAATCAGCGGCTAAGTACTATGAAGTTTTACTTAAAAAGCAGAAAGACAACACATTCATACTTAATAATTTAGCCTGGATTTATAGCCAAATAAATAACCCTAAAGCACTGGAACTAGCAGAAAAAGCCTTTAAAAATGCTCCTAAGTCGGGCATTATAGCTGATACCTATGGATATATATTACTAAAAAACGGAAACAAAAAACAGAGTCTAGAAGTGCTAAAACAGGCAGTTGCAATGATGCCTAACGAAGGAATCATTCAACTACATCTTGCCGAAGCTTACATTGCTAATCAAAATACATCACAAGCTCAAGCAATATTACAGAAATTAATTGACAAAGATGGAGTAAATAAAACGGAAGCAATCAAGCTAATGAAGCACTTATAAAAACAGTCTATTATCAGGCGCGTTCTACTGCGCCTGATAGCGCATAAGTATTTATACCACATTAGTTTTTTCAATACATTACCAAGGGTTTTATTGGTTGAACTCAGAATTAAAATAAATAGCTTGAAAAGCCCTAAAAAGTTAATGCTATTCCGATATACTTGCTGCTTTAATAATCTTTGCTGGCACCCCTCCCCAGACCTCCCCAGCACCTATCTGAGTTCCTTTCCTGACCACCGATCCCGCTGCAACTAGCGCACCATCTCCAACTGATACACCGGCAAGCAATATACTATGGGCTCCAATAGTCACATTGTTACCAATACTAATGGGGTGGTGTTCTATTTTATTATTTTCTATAATATGCGGGGTAATTAATGCATCCATTCCAATTAGAGTATTATCTCCCACTTCGACAAAAATCGGATCCTGTATGATACCAGAACTATATGTATTTTCCCCCATCTTTGCCCCCAGAGCCAAATAAAATAATTTCATAAGAGGCACTGGTATAAAGCCACTACGCATTACCGGATAAAAAAGAATCAAATAAAATAATAAATAAATATGATAACTAAATTCCTGCCTAGAATCGGGGGTTATTTCACCTATTGATATAGGCATAACATATAGCATTAAACGGTAAAAAAGTAACTCATAAAAATATAAAAAAAACACCCCCGACATAAGCAATACTATACCTCGGAAATCACCCAGAGGGATGGCTGCAAAAGTTAACCAGTTTGTTATAATACTGAAGCCGAGAGCCAGAGAAAAAAAAGTGCTAAAAAGAGCTATTTGTGACAAGTTAATCTTTCTCATAAGAAGAATCCTAAATTTAAATAAAGTCAAATATTTTATGATTATGACGTGTTTGCGGCTAGTTGTATCAAGGTTTCAACCTGATTGATATTTTCAATGGCTTTGCTAACAGCTTGAAAGACAGTTTGTTAATTCATTTTTCCTGAACGATCTGCCCCCCTTTCCCAGCCTTATATAAAAGACTGCACCCTTCATAGCTAGCACAACACCCAGTAAATTAAACTAACAAGCTATTGCCTTTCCCTGATCATCCACTTAAAGAACCTCAAGAGTTATTACTTATCACCAAGGAATATTGCATTAGCGCATCACCGCCCGCCGATTTCATTATTATTGAACTCTTTAAGACATAAAAAAAGCGATTCCAAATGAATGAAACCGCTTTCTATATTTAAAACTAAATATTTTACAAATTAGTCATTAACTTTGTATAGCTTTACGACGAGTCGCTGCAGCACCAAGCATACCAAGACCTAAAAGAGCCAATAAAGATGGTTCAGGCACTGTTGCTGAGATAGAGCTAAGTTGCAAATCAATTGCTCCATTTCCGTCTACACCTTTAGCATCTGGGTCAATAATCAATTGTATAGCATTTACATCCATTAAATTAACAACACCTGCACTTCCGCACGTCATATTAAGAACATCAGGGTTAGCAAATGTGCTATACCCACCAGCAGCATCACAAGACCCAGGTGGGACTAACAATCCATTGTCAGCATCACCCGAATAAAATATACTTTGTGCAAACGTGTCTAGTTGTAAAAATGATGTCACAGGGGATCCAGGTGTAACCTCATGCGCTCTTAACGTAAATTCTGTAAATTCTGTAGCACTTGTATAAAGACCAACCAAAAATTCAAAGCCTAAATCAGATGATTCTGTTATTACTTTAAAGAAATCAAAAACCGACAAATCTACACTACCGAGACCATAAGAAAGCTCATCACTGCTATTGCCAGCAGCACTGGTACCGGTATCCCCAGCACTATCTTCACCATCCCACTGTACGATTCCTGATCCAAACCCCCCTGGATTTACACCAAAATTAAATTTTCCACCTGATACATTCACATTCGCATTAGTAACTACTGCGCCATCAATGCTATCTAAATTCGCATACATATCGCGCTCACCGCCAATAATATCAGTACCAGCGGTAGATACAGCCCCCCCCACTGCATCACCGTCAGCACTAAAATCCTGATAGATCGGAGATCCCTGATCAGTTGTAAATAGATCAATAACCAATTCTGCTGAATTTGCAGCACCACTTAGCCCTAGCAAAGCAGTACTTCCTATTCCAATTACACTTTTTTTAATATTCATTTATATCTCCAGTTAACAATAATAACTATATTCTTCAATTTTGCGAATACACCAAACCAATACATAATTACTACATGCTTTTTTCATGCCAAAAATAATATATATATAACTATCATATAGTTATAAAAAAACATAATAGCAACACGCATAAAAAAAATAAAGTTGTAAAATTTCCTGACACCAGCAACTAACGTATGTGTTTTACAAACACAGGGACTGGTACAGCACTAGGCCGAAAGGAAAGGAAAGGGGCCAGAGTCTGAGGTATCCCCACGAATTACTCCTTTTCCAGTGTCTCAAAATAGCCGATTAGTAACGCTTGTGCCAATTCTAAATAATCATCCGGCATTTCAAATGATACATAGCAGCACGCGATTTTTCCGAGAAAGATAGCCGAATAGGGTGAATGTTTTGAACTACTATTAACTCGAATCTGCCGTTCGATGGCAGAGCCTTTTATACTAAGGACTACAAGCCAAAGTGCAAAAATGATAATAGCAGCGATCAGTAATAGGTTTGCCCTGCGATCAGCTTTAATTCGGCTTTCACGCGCTAAATCCAACCATAGTTGGAACTTTTGGTATCACGGAAGCCCTCTTCAATTTGCATTCTGGCTCGATAATAATTCACAACACAAACTGCCGAATAGGCTTGCAAGCACATTAAGGGGTCCATTAAAGGGTCAAGGGGTCAGAGCTATTTAAAATAATTCTTTCTCATAGTCCTAAAACCCCTTTTCTCAACATTACCCGCCCGAAACCCCATAACTAAAGTATCTGATTTTTTCACGCCAAACAACTTCGGCAACTTTTCCGCCGCATGACCAACAAATTGCGTATGTTTCATAGAGAAATCACCCAACGCATTCTGCTGTAAGCGATTAATCAATAAAGTCAAACCAATAATCGGCTGCATTGCAAAACCCTGTACTGTGGCTTCTAACCAAACTCGCTGCATAGCACGCCCGCCTTGTACAAAAGCAACTTTATCATTACCTTGAATGCTAATCATACCTAACAAGGAAGTATTACGACAATTCCACCAACATTTCAAACCAATTATTCTAGACAATCCAAACACATTTGCCGTTTTCACATACCACCAAAAACGCATCATTGGAAAACTTAGCTTTTCAATAAAACTTAAACCTAACACCCCTACCGGCATGCCATCCTTAGTTTCTTCAATTTGTTTTTTATTCCAGCGGATTTTATCGAATAAAAAGGCATGAATATCTTTACGCTCAAATACAATACGGTCATTAACCATTAACTCATTTGCTAACTGATTGATCTTATCCTTTTGATTTACAAGGCTAACACTGGCAGTGTCTATTTTTTTTACACTATCAGATAAGACAACAAGTACTTCTTTTGTTACTTCAGACCGCTTATATTGGAATCTATTCGTACGACGTTCAAAAATAGCAGGATACAACGGATCTGCTTGCATTTCTGCTGGAGTTAAAGTGATTTTTGCTACATAGGCATCATTGCTAGCATCAGGAAATAATTGATACTCGGCATTACACCCTAAATACCCTGCAGCAATTAGGATATTTTCAATGACCGCGCCATGCGCAATATAGGAGGCGGATTGTTGATAGTTATAATAGGAATTATCTTTATCGGGAAGATTATACAAATCAATCTGTGTAAAATGATCCGACACCCGAATATCCCAAGGCTGGACATTATCCCCTGAAGGTGCCATTACCGCTGCTTCGAGTATCTTTTTCGTTATTTCTTTATTCATGTTATCTTCCATTAAGAGGTCAGAACCAATACTATTAAGTTGTAGCCGCTTAGCCCCCCCTAGAAAACATCAAAATATCTTGTCATTCCTGCATGCTACCCAGTCAAGCGTGGGCACAAGCTTTAGCAGGAATCTATATCAACAAACAGATTCCCGATTAAACACTTCGGGAATGACGATATTTTTATGAGGGTCTGTGAACAGCTACATTAAGTTAAGAAGAAAAGAGGGAGTATTAATTCCTCCTCACCTAACCCTCTCCATCAAGAGAGCTAAAGAACAATTTTATTTCTTACTTAGAATTAATCGATGCGCAATTTTAAATGCAATTTTTTGAATATAGTTATCATTACCCCAAGGGCGCCAGGTTTTTTTCAACTTATTTTTAAAGGCATCAAACTGATACCCCCAAGGTGCGCACTGCACTTTACCGCGTTTTAATAAAATTTTTAATGCTTCGGTTGCCGTAGCTCCTGCACAAAGCTCACAAGCCATCGGCGTTGATGGGCCTTTTTGCGCGACAAAATCAACTCGACTCTTATCAACCAAATAAGATTGGTGTAAAAAGGCAGGCGATAAACCAATAAGAAAACGGATTTGTTGATCCATAGGGCTATGCCCCTCTAACCTAAAATATTCCTCAAAACTCATTTTACCCGGCATAAAAGTCAATAGTGCTGTTCCCATACCCAACGGGGCTGCAGTAATAGCTGGAATACCAAGTTCATAACACCGGGCAAACACTTTCCGTCTAATATCTAATACAAAAAAGTCCAAACCATCTATATAAAGATCAACACCTTTTAAAAATTCATCTAAATTCTCTTCATCTATCCCTTGATCAAAACGCTTAATATCAAGTTCTGGGTTAATATTGTGCGCCAATGTAGCCATTGTTTCTGATTTAGGCTGATCAATATGCGGAATAGATGCCCCGACTTGACGATTAAAATTACCTAATTCAAATTTATCAAAATCAGCAATGTTAAAGTTACCAATACCTAAGCGAGTCAAAGTAATTAAGTGTGCACCACCAACCCCGCCCATACCAGCAATGGCAATACATTTGTTTTGTAAAACTGACTGTTCTTGCTCGGTAATCCAGCCGATATTACGCGAGAACGCCTCATTGTAGTCGAATGTAAAATTATCAGGCATTGCCCAACCTCTAAGAAAGTTATATGTCTTGTTTATTATAGACCAATAGGCCTATATTGAAATCTGGGTCTCCATTTTAAGCTAGGATGAATAATAGGAGTGACACGCTTTAGGGAGTCCACAATAAATCCACCTCAAGCCCTGATAGTTGCAAGTATTTCCTGATCACGTATAAACTTTCAGCCTATAAGAAAAATCTATTGTAGCCCGCTATGGAGCTTGCGGAATGCGAGCTACAATGATAACTCATTTGATTTAAAATACCTCTCAAGGTAACTGAAGCTTGTGGGTAATCAGGTGCTATTTTGGTAAACAGTTTTTAGCATTATTCATATAGTGCCAAAAGTAGTTAACCCTCGCTCCCAAGCTCTGAGGCTGTGAAAGTATTGTGTTTTAGCCTCCACCCTTGAGAAAGGGGGGATTGAGGGGGATCTATAAAATATAGGTCATTGATATTATTTAGGTTTTAATTACACTCAAACCTCCCCTAGCCTCTCCTTGATAAGGAGGGGGATTATACTGAGTACTTTCACGGCCTCTGGAGTCTGGGAATACACGCTCTTAGACTTATAGTGCACATAACTATCTATATAGAGTTATCAAAAACTTAACCTTATTGTATACTCGGTTACTGTATTACTAAAGAGCATAAAGCAGAAATCGACAACAAATGGCAGCTTCAATATTAGAGAGAAAGCTATGAATATAGAAGACACAGACTTTTGCTTCGAGCAAATTCATATTGATGTTGCGCGTAATGCAACGGATGACTTCAATCTGTTTCATGATCCACATAAGTGGCTTAGAATAAAAAACAACCCATTTGGTGGCCCTATTGTATTGGGCTTTCAACTAGAGTCTTTAATAGAAAAGCAAATTGCCAATTACCGTCAAGAGAATAATGAACAAGTAATTATTGATGAAAACAAGCTACGCTTTAGTAATTATCAGTTCACTTTTGCTAACGCCGTTAAACCAGGACAGAAAGTAAATATTGAAATTAAAAAATCTCAATTTAAAGTCATTGCTGACAATGCTGTATTGAGCAACCGAATTTCTGTAAAAACTGATGGCAAGCTGGCACTGATGGGATTTAAAAAAGAGTCGGCAAAAGCCTTATTTTTAGCTGATGCTGATTTTTCTAATTTGGGTCGGCTGCAAGGTTTAGATGATCGCAATTACATTCCTGAAAATGGCTTTTTCTTAAAACGAAAATTCATGAATACCAGTAATGCAAAAAACTTTTTATGCGGCAGTTTTTTTGATCAATCTCTGTATTTTGATGAACTAAATGACAAAGCTGAGTTTCCTGAAATTTTTCCTTGCAGTTTAGTTTCTAGTGCCTTGCTGGAGAAGGCGCTGAAAAACCATCATGATTTTGAAAAAGAACCAATGGTTTACACCACACATAAAATTACATTAGATCGAGTACTATTAAGCAAACTGAAGAGCAACGATGCGTTACATATATTAATCAAAGAATTGCCTGATGAACCAGACTCTTATGAGTGTTATGGACTGATTCATGACAATCAAATTCTATATCGGGGAATTATTTCATTAACTTCTTTGCAAAGTATTCTAAAACAACCAAATTCCCGTGGTGGAGCCGATACGCCTTACTAAAGAGCGATGCCGTTTTCACTCCTTACCAAGTATAATCATACTGAAGGCCCCCCCAGCTTACCCAATATTAAGTAGTTGTAGCTATTCTTAAGCCGCATCAGCTTGTTGCGACAATTCTGAATAGACATGGTAACCCTGATTAAAAGTATCCCATATTGAATTATCTTGTATTTCATTCACATCAAAACGATAGGGAGAGCGCTTTCCACGATGTTCACAAGTAGTTCCAACTTGCTCAATTGCAAAACCTTGTCTGCCAATGACGCGAGTAAGCGCTTTGCTTGCGAGCAAATACCATTTATTAATATTATTCGCTTTGCTGTATTGCAAAGTAGCATTAAATAACCCCCAAATGATGGTACTTTTTACTTTAGGATTACTATAAAAACTTTTTACGTCCTCATCCTCTTCTTCGTTAGTTACTAATTGCTGGCTCGATGTATTCGCGTCATCTATACCGTAAGAATTTTGCAAATACGGCCTTCTGATTTCTTTAACCAAACAAAGTCGTGAAATTTCTATGGCTGAACTATCTATATTATGATCTAAGGAACTAAATTCTTCTAAGGGAAACTTGTCGCCGTTATGATGAACTATGCGCATAGCACCAATCCATTGTTTTGTATGTTTTAGGCGCACCAAAAAAAGCAAAGTTCCTTGGTCTTGGTCATTTATCGGATCCCACTTATCGAATTCCTGCTGGTTAGGAAATTTTGTCACATCCTCATAACCCAATTCTTCACAATAAACTTGGTAACGAATATTGTAGTGAATTTCACGGCTTTCTTGTGTGTTAGCTAAAATAACTTCAAAGTATTTATCAAACATATTTCCAAGCTCTTAAGTTAATAGTTATTATTGGCAAGCAGTACAAAAAACACTTTAAACAACTTAGTTGCAGCAGTATCTTAAAGATTGCTTGTTATCACTATCAACCTAGCAATTGACATGCCAATCAATGAAAATTCATTTGTAACCCTTATAAATACAAGATGGCTTTTCTTTCAAGGAATATTAAACAAACCTAAATCATTTTTATTCTTCTCATAACGTCTCAGTTTACCGACAAAAATAATCTTCATAAAATACAAAAGACAGTCTTACTAGAAATAAAAATACAAACACCTGAAATTAAAGTAAAATATTATTTAATATCAAGGTTATGGCTACCTTATGCTTTTGTTGGGATAAAGCGACACCCTCCCCTAAATCAACATAAAGTAACACGGTAAAAACAGACAATTAAATCCTTGACCTATTTATAGGAAGCATAATCACTCGCCACCTGCTCATACACCCAATCATACAAATCCTTTAAATCAGGACGCATATTATCTACCGCTGATTGAGTTTTAATAAAATAAGGCGCTCTAATACCATGATAATCCATATCACTACCTACTCGCTCAAAGCAGATCCCTGAACGCTTAAGTAACCTTGGCAAAAATGGCTCCATCATGGCAAATACATTGGTTTTATGTGTTAAATCTGTAAGAGCTGTTGCAGCTAAAAAAGCAGATACTGCAATTAAGGAAAAAGTTCTCTGCTCTTGTTTGGTGCAGTCAATACTTTCAATCCCACCAAATCGAGTTGCCGCTTCACCGGGTCTGCGTCTAAACGCACCATCTACAGCCAACCTAGATATTTCACACTCTGTGCTACGCTTCAAATGAAAACTGTCTATTAACTCGGTATCTAAACTTTTTTGACAAAATTTCTCAAAAGGTAATAAGCCATTTTCTTGACTTAGTTCGATAGGAACTAAGCGTACGCAACCAGCAACAAGATCTCTTTCTTTATGAATAATTAGACAATGCAAGGATTGCTCGTCAAACTCATCTTTTTCAAGTTTATCAGGGAAAACATCTGTTGCTTCATACTCAAATTCTTCACAATAAACCCGATATCTAACTCCATAGGCTGCTTGAGCTTGCTCCTTAGTGCTTACTAATTCAATCTTAAAATAACGTTCAAAGTCTTCAATTAATGTGTTTTCATTATTTGCCATGTTTAATCCTTATTTACCTAAGCGCAGAGAGTTACTGGTGCTATAAATATTTTTCAATATCATGAACCTTAAGCCCCCAAGCCATAAGATTTTCAACACGTTGGTTAGCTTTATTTAAGCGGGTAACGGAAATTTCAAATAAATACTTATAAAAAAGATAGCCTAATACAGGATGTGCATCTAAAAAAATACTCAATCTAAAACCATCGACTTCAATAACACGGCCACCCGTTACCGCAACCACTGTTGCCATGCGTGGGCTGGATTCATACAGGCACGTCTCACCAAAAATACTCCCTTTTTCTAAGTCACATATCCCCGTCTGCATATTTTTTTTATCCTCTAACTCTACATTCCCTGTAACTCTCAGTACACCTTCCTCAAGAACAAAAAGTGTTTCGCCTAATTCGCCTTGCTTAACTATTTCTTCATTAGCTTTAAAATCACGCTGCTTCCAAGCAACGCCTTCTTCAAATTGGGGGTTTTCTAAAATTTCATGCAATATACTTTTCAAAATAACACCTACTGATGTGGAATAGTGACTGTGGATTCGGGAAATAAACGTTTAATTCCTGTTTGCAGCTGTAATTTAGCAGATTGATCGCCATGCACCAATCTAATCTCTTTAGGTTTCTTGCGCATGCCTTTAATAAAGCGCAATAAACCGGCTTGATCGGCATGTGCTGAATAGCCACTTAAGGTATAAACACCAGCATTAATAGTTAATCGCTGACCATCAAGTTCTATATAGCCATTTCTATTAGCATATTTTTGAATCTGACGACCCGTAGTACCGATCGCTTGATAGCCAACAAATAAGATATCGGTACGCTGGTCTTCAATCAAAGCTTTGAGATAGTTAACAATGCGCCCACCACTACACATTCCACTGGCTGCAAGCACTATACAAGGACGCGCTGTTCTTTTTAAATAATCGATAGCATTTAAATGATCTTGGTGGGTATTAATTGTCGTTAATTGCTCAAATGAAAGCGGATTCCTACCTGCATTTATTTTTTTATTTGCTTCTTTATCCCAGTAAGGGCGAAGTTTTTTATAAACTTCAGTAAATTTATTCGCTAAAGGTGAGTCGACAATGATTTCAATATCATCCCAGTTTTTTGCTTTTGCTACAGGCGATTGCTTAAAGTGATAAATAATATCTTCTAACTCATAGAGTAATTCTTGTGTCCTACCAATACTAAAA